>Ga0335394_10000327_pt1 | contig 48905 bp, 34 predicted proteins | sample MAT03_FD_205741 | JGI IMG/M metagenome (GOLD analysis project Ga0335394, IMG submission 205741) | Freshwater microbial communities from Lake Fryxell liftoff mats and glacier meltwater in Antarctica - MAT-03 (spades assembly) (version 2) ... | reverse complement strand
AAGGGCGATCGCCAGCCACCCTTTTCTCGTCAACTTAAGTTACTGGCAGCCGCAACAGGGCAAACGCCCGGTCGGAAATACAAGGCGATCGCCCTAAAAAATTGCTCCCAAGTCGACATTACAAAGAATGGGCGATACTGGATTCGAACCAGTGACCCCTTCCGTGTGAAGGAAGTGCGCTACCACTGTGCTAATCGCCCAAGGTTTTTTAATTTATCACGTTGTGGACAGCGACTACAACTTTACCGAGAAGTTTGAGACTTTGCCCGTAATTTGCTACGGTTTATCACAGTAACTTGGACAAATCTTCATATATTTTAATATTATTTTTAGATTGACCACGTGACTTGATAGTGAGTCAAAAGACAAATCGCCAAACCTGAGATGCTTTCGCAAGCTAGGGATGTCTGGGGTAGTGTATGCTCTAGGCGCGCCTCAGTACTCAGAGAGGGCAAAGGGTCGCCTAGAGTTGACTTCGAAAGCGTCAGGCTCAACGTTTTACGAAGATTTTTACCCCTGTTTCGTTGTATCAATAAAACCGTTTTAGACCCTTACTGTAAGTAGGTAATTACATGTCATCGACTGTTGCGCCAGAGCAAGTTAATCGCATTGTTGGTAATCAGCACCATGATCCCTTCGAAGTGCTAGGACCACATCTGGTTCAAGACAATGACAAAACTTACTGGGCAGTTCGAGCCTACTTACCGAATGCAGAGGCCGCCTGGGTCGTTCTCCCGGAACAGAGGGAGGAATACCCAATGCAGTCGGTGCATCATCCCCATTTTTTTGAATGCACCTTAGATGTCACCGACCTAAGCAACTACCAGCTTCGAGTTAAAGAGGAGGGACAAGAACGTGTGGTCTACGATCCATACGCGTTTCGATCTCCATTAGTGACAGATTTTGATGTGCATCTATTTGCTGAGGGCAATCATCATCGCATTTATGAAAAGCTCGGTGCTCACCTAGCTAATTTAGAAGGGGTAGATGGGGTTTATTTTGCGGTGTGGGCACCCAACGCGCGCAATGTTTCTGTGCTGGGAGATTTTAACTGGTGGGATGGACGTAAACATCAGATGCGGCGGCTTGGTGATGGCATTTGGGAATTGTTCATTCCTAGCTTGGGGGTAGGTACCCGCTACAAGTACGAAATTAAAAATCAGGAAGGGCATATTTACGAAAAGTCTGACCCCTATGGATTTCAACAGGAAGTGCGACCGAAAACTGCGTCGATTGTGACTGATTTAGAAACCTATGAGTGGGGCGATCGCGCCTGGATGGAACAGCGCCGTCATACCGAGCCGTTAACCCAGCCCATTTCAGTCTACGAAGTTCACATTGGCTCTTGGTTGCATGGTTCTTCTTCCGAACCCTATGTGCGTCCTGATGGCACAGAAATACCCCCCGTCATCGTTGCCGACCTCAAACCAGGAGCGCGTTTCCTCACCTATCGCGAACTGGCCGATCGCCTAATTCCTTATGTTAAGGATTTGGGCTTCACCCATATTGAACTCTTGCCCGTTGCCGAACATCCGTTTGATGGCTCTTGGGGCTATCAAATCACAGGATACTATGCTGCGACTTCGCGTTACGGCACCCCCCAAGACCTGATGTACTTTATCGACCAATGCCATCAAAACGGGATTGGGGTGATTGTGGACTGGGTACCGGGGCATTTTCCCAAAGACGGGCATGGACTCGCCAATTTCGATGGCACCTTTCTCTACGAACACGCTGATCCGCGCAAAGGGGAGCACAAAGGTTGGGGAACATTGGTGTTCAATTACGCCCGCAACGAAGTTCGCAACTTTTTGGTCTCCAACGCCCTCTTTTGGTTCGACAAATATCACATCGACGGTATTCGTGTAGATGCCGTAGCCTCCATGCTCTACCTCGATTATTGTCGAGAGCCAGGAGACTGGGTTACTAACCAATATGGCGGTCGAGAAAATATTGAAGCAGCCGATTTCCTCCGGCAAATGAACCATGTTGTGTTCAGCTATTTTCCTGGCGCGCTTAGCATTGCCGAAGAGTCAACATCATGGCCAATGGTATCGTGGCCGACATATGTCGGAGGGTTAGGCTTCAACCTTAAGTGGAATATGGGCTGGATGCACGACATGCTGGACTATTTCAGCATGGACCCGTGGTTTCGCCAATTCCACCAAAACAACCTTACCTTTAGCTTGATGTACGCCTTCACCGAAAACTTTATGCTGGCGTTTTCTCATGATGAAGTGGTGCACGGCAAGAGTAACCTAATTGGCAAAATACCTGGCGATGAGTGGCAAAAATATGCCAGTTTGCGCTGTCTGTATACCTACATGTTTGTGCATCCCGGCAAAAAGACCCTGTTTATGAGTCTAGAGTTTGGCCAATGGAGTGAGTGGAACGTTTGGGGCGATTTGGAATGGCATTTGCTCCAGTTTGAAGCGCCTCAAAAGCTGAAGCATTTTATGGGCAGGCTCAACGAGTTTTATCGCAGCCAGCCTGCTTTGTACACACAAGATTTTTCAAATGAAGGGTTTGAATGGATTGACTGTAGCGACAACCGTCACAGCGTTGTGGTGTTCACCCGCCGCTGCAAAGATCCGCAAGAATCTCTTATCGTTGTCTCTAACTTTACGCCGCAGCCCCACTCCCACTATCGAGTCGGCGTTCCTGAAGCAGGGTTTTACCAAGAACTATTTAACAGCGATGCGCGGGAGTATGGTGGCAGCAATATGGGCAACTTAGGCGGCAAGTGGTCAGAAGAGTGGTCGTTTCACAACCAGCCCTACTCGATTGACCTGTGTCTGCCGCCTCTCGGCACATTGGTGTTAAAAATTGACCGCAGCAAAACCAGTTAAGCTTGTGCAGCAATTTCTAAACACCAGGTTTTGAGCAATCCAAAAATTGCCAAACTTAATACGTGGTAGTCAACTCTGGCACTTTTCCCAATCCGCTGCGTCATTGAATGGATAAAATTAGGTGGCGATCGCCATCTGATGCCGCATTTATCTTCTAACCATGGCACTTCAACTTGATTCTGTCTTTGATGATCTTTTTGGCAACGATCTAGTCGGTCGGGTGAGCAATTTTTTTGAGCAGATCGATTTGGGAAAGATTGATCTCGGAGACTTTTTTGGCGATATTAGCCTTGATGGGTTGGTGGACGGTCTAATCGACGGGCTGGATCTATTTTTTGGAGATTTTAATCTGTTTAAACTGTTTGGCAGTGTGGACAGCACGCTAGGCGGGGTAGATCTGCTAGAGATCGATTTTGACGGGTTACTGAAGGACTTCGTGGGTGACTTGAGCGTTAACCAGGTGTTGAAAGACTTGGACTCGTTGGTGGGGAATGTGAACCTCAACGCGCTGTTTGATGCTGAAACTGATGGCTCAAGTGATACATCTTTCAGTCGCTTTACGCGTCAAGTGCGCGATATCGCTGGAGATTTGTTTGACGACATTCTCACAGGTGCGTCGAATATTGTGTCGGGAGATCGCACTGCCAACCTGCTAAAAGGGGTAAGAACGAGCGATTTTCTCAGCGGCTACAGTGGCAAAGATTCTCTCTTGGGCTTTGGTGGAGATGACATTTTGCTGGGCGATCGCGGTCACGATAGCCTCTATGGCGGTCAGGGACGCGACATCTTATCTGGTGGAATTGGCAAAAATTGGCTTTCAGGAGGTCAAGGCAATGACATATTCGCGTTAGAAGCTGGCGGCGGACATGCCCTGATTACAGACTTTCAAGTCGGACGCGATGCGATCGCCCTCCTAGGAAATCTTGCCTTTGGTAACCTGAGCCTGACCCAACAAGGGGCAAATTTATTGATTCGCAACGACAATGACCTTTTAGCAATTCTCCAAAATGTAGGAACGACTGCCCTGGATATTGCTGACTTCGTTACGCCTTAAGCACCTAACAGTTCGGCTAAGTAGTTCAACCTACATAAAAACAAATTCTAAAACCCTGCGCCGCCCGCTGTGCGGGTGGCGCAGGGTTTTAGAATCTTATATTTAATTAAGCCCACCTACTTAATTTGTAGTTACAAGTTTTAGTTTAGCGGGCACGCTGGGGGTGCCCGCTAAACTAAAACCTGGGGTTGAGGTATTTTGTGGTCATACCCTAAATACAAAAGTCAACTTTTCCACAACTTTTCGGCTAGGCTCTTAAGGTGTCTCTTTAAAGTTGATGAAATTGATGCCTCCCGTGCACGATGGGAGTAATGTTTCAACTTATTATTTTTTGAAAGGTACATTATTTTTTGAATAGACCTAAAAAAATAGGTAGTTCTAAACTTGTAAGGATTTTCAGATGGGCGGGCTTCGCCCGCCCATCTGAAAATCCTTACCTCAATACCACTGCCAAAAAATATAGGGCAGGTTCAAGCGGTGGCTCAGGTCAGAATTTGGTGGAGGTAGATCAACGTGGATGAATTACGCACGGCGTTGGAACTAGCAACGGATGATGAGCTGGAAGTCTTGACTGACATTCTATTTCGCCGTCAGCTAAATCCTCTGGATTACATGTACGCTCTCGAACCCCTTGATGTGTGTAGCCAAGATCGAGAGAGTTGGCTAGATTCGCTGGAAGAGCGGTTTCGATTTGTAGCTGCCGATGGGGTTACAGTCCTGCGTGGCAAGACCCGCCAGGTTAGCTATCGCCAAGTACTGATTCAAGTTTGTCGCTATCTCAAAATTTCCTACAACCAATCTCTCTCTACGCCTGATCTGGAGGCAGAAATCTTTCTCACGCTGGTGGGTCGTGTCTGGAAGCAACTGCCTGAGGCAGAACGTCGCGTCTTGAATGGACGGTTGCAGCAGGCTGTTTCTCAGGCTGATATTTCTCATCAACTGCCTGCGTCACTTCAGAAAGATCCGCTGGGATTGGTACTTAAGGGGAGCGGGGTCGTTGCTATCAATTCAGTGATTCGACCTTGGTTGATGCAGGTGGTGGCGCGTCAGTTTGCGTTCCATGTGGCTACGTACCAAATGGCAAAAGAGGCGGCGGTGCAGGGTGGGTTGGCGATTACCAACCAGGTGGCGCTACAGACTGCTAGTCGTGGGGTAGTGGCTGCGGCTGCTCGCTATGGCACAACGCGCACGGTGCTGGCGGTTTTGGGTCCTGCACTGTGGGCATGGTTTTTTGCAGATTTAGGCTGGCGGACGATCGCCACAAATTATGCCCGTGTTATTCCCGTTGTGTTTACATTGGCACAAATCCGGCTGATTCGTACCGCAGAGTATCAACCTGCTTGATCTCCACGACTGGGCGATCGCCTGCTCTCTAACCGAATTCCAGTTAGAATATCGGGTAATGGTATTGGTGTAAGGATTTTTTGATGGGTGGGCTTCACCCACCCATCAAAAAATCCTTACTAATTGAGGACTACCGAATATCGAAATAAGTGTGGCTACGCCTTTTTGTATAGCCATAGACAGATTTGTTAGGACGGGGTGCAGGGGTGGAACCCCTGGCTGGGGGCAAAGCCCCCACACCCCCTTTGATCCCAGTGTCCTAACCTTTGTGGCGACAGCTATAAGTAAGACTTGCGCCGTCGAATGCAATTGCAGGGATTAGGTATTGGGGGTACCTTTGTCTGCCACTAGCATTCAATCTCTTGGTTTTGCGTGTAAGGTGTGTAAGTCTCAGGGCGGTTACTCCAAAGGGTTAAAAGGGGTGGAGGCGAGGGAGTGGCAGAGCAAAAAATAGACTCAACGCATTACGATTTATTAGGGCTAGCCCCCGCTGCGTCTGTGCAGGACATTCGCCGCACGTATCGGGAGCTAAGTAAGCTTTACCACCCCGACACCACGGCTTTGCCGACTGCGATCGCTACAGCCAAATTTCAAGAACTCAACGAAGCCTACGCAACTCTTAGCAGTCCAGAGCGGCGTTCGGCCTACGACCTCAAGATTGGCTATTCGCGGGTGCGGGTAATGCAATCCCCCGTAGATCTTAATCGCCCCGTGTCTAAAGGGCGTTCGTATCGATCTTCTGCCTATCTTGACCCCAGCGATCGCCCTCTGTCTGCTGGAGAAATTTTTGCGTTATTTATCCTGGGCGTTACGTTTGTGGGATGCCTAATTTTGGTGATTGCCGTGGGAATGACGCGCGGTGAGTTCGCTTTAGACCTGTTGGAGCCTAGTGAGGTCGCCGAAACCGTCTATGGCGATCGCTCAGCAAACGTTCTTTCCCCCATGTTGTTAGAGATAACTGTCCCTGCTCCATCAAGTTTACCCACCGCGCCGACTGCTAGCCCCGACCTTAAAGCGTCCAGTGCTGGTAGTTCTGAGTCCAGTCTTGAATCTAGCGCAGCGAATCGCGATGCTGTCTTAGCTAGTCCTGTCCCTAGTTCTAAGTAGTTCAACCTAAATAAAAACAAGATTCTAAAAGTCTGCGCCGCCCACTGCGCGGGCGGCGCAGGGTTTTAGGATTTTAGATTTAATTACGCCCATCTACTTACTACTCAACTGAAATAAACCAAGAACTGTAGATGAAACAAAGGCTTGCAGATTAAGCTCAGAATCCTAAGTCACTGAAACGGTAAGCGGTTCAAGGTTTTGGGGTTTTATAATGATGGTATATGCTAAGCAGTTATTTAGTTCTCTGAAACGTAAATTCATGGCTCTTCCTCCTGCCGAAACCCCCCTTTACAATCATCCTTTGCCCGACATTGAGCAGTGGTTAGTGTCTAAAGGCTGTCAGCAAGATCGCGAGAATCTTCACTGTTGGCGGGTTCAGCAACCCACATGGGAAGCTGAAATTGTCATGGACGTAGATTCAATTGCGGTTCGTTATTTACATTCAGGTGGCACTGGCGAACACCTCCAGCGCGCTTTTAAGTATTCTCTAAGTCGCCAAGACTTAGATGAAGCAATTTTTGCAGGGCCATAGAGCCAGATTGGCACTCCAGTCCTTCAACGCGACCCGGTTCTTGGCCTCGCTGAGTCAGCGGTTGACATTTTCAAAACAGCGAAATCTACTCGTAAATCTCTGATATAGCCATAGACGGATTGGTTAGGACGGGGTGCAGGGGTGGAACCCCTGGCTGGGGGCAAAGCCCCCACACCCCCTTTGATCCCAGTGTCCTAACCTTTGTGGCGACAGCTATAAGTAGGTGGGTTTAAGTATAGCGGTAGCCATGATCAATAGGACGCCTCCCTGTCATTCCCGCGCAGGCGGGAACCCATCTGCTCGATAGGTGCGGGGGTGGATTCCCGCCTACGCGGGAATGACGCTGGCATGTCCTAAGCTTTATGACTATGGTTATAAGAACCAAATCCTAAAACCCTGCGCCGCCCGCGCAGGGTTTTAGGATTTGGTTCTTATTTAGGTTGAACTACTTACATAGCTGTAGCCAGCGCTTAAGTCACAACGTCTAGCCTTCCGACAGTACACTGCTGCCCAGCCCTTGCTTGACCCGCATACCAATTTTTGCAGCGTTCCCTAAGTCGCACTCGCGATCGCTCACAGTTTGTAGAAGATCGGCGGGAGGGCGCACGAGTGCATTATCGGTCTGAGGCTGAAGCCGTCCTAAAGCTGCATAGCTAGCCAAACTGAGATATTCTCGCACAACCAGAAATGATCGTTTGGCAGAACTCAAGGAGGGAGGCAAATCAACTGGATGGGGAATGACTGAAAAGCCTACCCCTTGAAAGGTCAAATAAGCCCGCAACATATGCGGGGTGTCGGTGCTCAAAATGACGCTTTTCACCCCTTGGGATCCCAAAATAACAGCCGTAGAGGTGGCCTCGTCTTTGGTAGTACGGGCACAGTCGGTAGCACTAACGATCTGGGGGAGATGACCACGGACTTGCAGTAACGTTTGGGTCAATTCCAGGTTATGTTGGGTGGTTACAAACAGCCGGGGGGCACGTTTGGCTTCCCACAGCTTTATGGCTGATTCGTAGCGATCGCCCATTACATCGTCACTGCGAGTCAGCACCACGATAGCGTCGGCGGTACGACCTGAATCGGTTGGTAGAAAATTGACCAGAACACCTGTAAGCACTGGCGCAGTTATGGGCGCAATAATTAGCCAATACAGCAGCAGGATAGCGATCGCTGTCCGACTGAACCATTGCCTGAGCCTGGGCTGTCTCTTTAACCCTAGCCAAGAAACGATAATGGTTATAAGTAATGCCAAGCTGACCCGTTTAGGACTACTCAACCAGTCATATAGCGCCCAATTGAGATCGACCCAGTGGGTCGTGACAAGCCTGCGGAGGGTATCGAACATGCGAGTGTTTCGGCTCTCTAAGGTAATGAGTTCGTGCTGGTTTTTGCCTAGGTTTCAAGCCTGTGAGCCTGCAATTCTAATCAACGCTAGACCTTGCCAAATCGGCGATCGCGTCCTTGATAGGCACACAGCGCTCGGTGAAACTCGCTACGGTCAAAATCTGGCCAGAGCGCATCGGTAATGTAAAGTTCCGCATAGGCCATTTGCCACAGCAAGAAGTTACTAATCCGCATTTCGCCACTGGTACGAATCAACAAATCGGGGTCGCAGGTGCCCGCCGTGTAAAGGTGCTGAGCAAATAATGTCTCATCAATGTCCTTGGGTTGCAGCAGCCCCTGCTGGACTTGAGTGGCGATCGCCTGACACGCCTGGACAATTTCTTGTCGCCCCCCGTAATTGGTAGCCACCGTAAATTGAATGCCTGGATTGTTGCGGGTTTCTTCCATTGACCGCTCAATCTCAGCCTGTAAAGAACTGGGCAACGCTTGCAGATTGCCCACAAACTGAATTCGCACCCCTTCGGCTACCATTTCGCGCAACTCTTGACGCAGCACCCGCTCAAATAGCGTCATTAGAAACTCCACCTCCTCAAGTGGACGGCCCCAATTCTCGGTCGAAAATGCATAGGCCGTCAGCGCCCGAATTCCCCAATCCTTGCAGCAGCGCAGCAGCTCTTTCAGAGTATCGACCCCGCGTCGATGCCCAATTAATCGCGGCATACCTCGATGCTGCGCCCAGCGACCATTACCATCCATAATCACGGCAACGTGCCGGGGCAGTCGTTCCTGCTGCAAATCGGCCGGTAAGTCCCTAAGAACGGTTGGCTTTGCTGTCATTTTTTCTCCGAGAAGCCGATTTTGAGATTCGAAACGGACGCAAAAATAAGGTTTTAATGCGATCTTTAAGTTGACGACCGAGGCTCCGCAACTGCGGTGCAACGGTTTCACGCTCTACCGATTGAGAAAATCGGGCGATGAGTAGTTCCCTTAGTTTACTGCTGGTTAGAGGGCGATTTAGGGTTCCCCTTTCCGCTAAAGAAATTGATCCCGTTTCTTCAGATACAACGACGCAAATGCAATTTTCGACTCGTTCTGTAATACCCATTGCGGCTCGATGCCGCGTGCCAAGTTGTCGAGATGCATTGCGTTCTGACAGGGGCAAAATGACACCAGCCGCCAAAATGCGAGAGCCACGAATCAAGACTGCCCCGTCGTGTAGGAGCGTTGCTGTTTGAAAAATAGTTTGCAGCAGTTCTTTAGAGACTTCAGCATTTAACCGAACGCCAGGAACAGAAAAATCGCGTTCATCAATGGGGCGACTGGTTTCTAGAATAAGCAGTGCCCCTGTTCGATTTTGAGATAACTCTTTCACAGCATCCACAATTTCATCAATGACGTTGTCGGGTTTAGGCACCGCTTCATCAGACGGCAAAAAAAGCTGACGAATTTCACCTCGCCCCAGTTGCTCTAACAAGCGTCGAAACTCAGCTTGCAAGATGAAAGCCATGGCCACGGCTGATCCAATTACTAGCTTTTCTAGCACGAAGCTCAAGAGCTTGAGTTGAACTGCGTTGCTAAAAGCAGATGCCAACATCAGTACGATTAATCCCCGAACCATCCAGAGAGTGCGGCGATCGCCAATAATGACCAACACCATGTACGTCAATGCCAGTACCAGCAGTACATCGACCACAGGCAGCAGCAAGGACTGAGTCCAGTCAGGGTGTATCAGCCATTGCTTGATCAAAGATCCCATCGAATTGATGTTAAAGCGAGTCTTTCAGCTATATTTCACGAAACTTGAGGTACACATCTAGTGAATCTCATAATTCGATGCGAGAGGTAAGGAAATGCAATTGTAACTGAATAGGCAAGTACCTAATGGCTTAACGCTGCTGTGAAGCGGAGCCAAAAACTCCGGCACAGGAGTTTTTTTAACGTGTCGTCATCGCCTACATTACGCGAAAGCTGCCGATACGTCACCCCTTAGAGGATGTTTTAAAAGTCCGATTGTTAGTAGTAAAACGTTTTAGATCCCCCCAAATCCCCCTTAAAAAGGGGGACTTTGAATCCAGTTCCCCCCTTTTTATAGACGCGAAGCGGCTTCCCGAAGGGTAGGGGGCTAGGGGGATCAACAGGTGCCTAAAATCACAGCAGACCACTTTTCAAACATCCTCTTAGGCAAAAACAAAGCCTCCATGAATTGCTGCTCGTTCCACTGACCAGCTCTAAACTATCGAGAACCGTGAATTTAGTCATCTCCACTAGTCCTTATGTTGTGAAAAGAGGTGTTGTGAAAAGAGGGCTAAGCCGCCTTTTTACAAGCCTTTTTACACCATAAAAACTAACGCACTAATCTTTCCGCGTCTCCAAAGGGGATTTGCGGCTTGATCGCCTCGTTGGGGATTATAGAAGGACTCTCTCGTGGCTTTGCCCAAAAGAATCATTTCAGAGACTGAGTCAACCGTTCTGGCAAACAATCATGCCGAATGAGGTCTTGGTAAGTTTCGCGCTCCACTATCAGGGTAGCCTCTCCATCTCGCACTAGCACCGCTGCCGGACGAGGCAGACGATTGTAATTGGATGCCATGCTGTAATTGTAAGCTCCTGTTCCCATCACCACGAGAATGTCTCCTGGCTTGGTTTTGGGAAGCAGAGCTTGTTTAATGACAATATCGCCCGATTCACAGTGTTTCCCGGCGATCGCCACAGATTCTGTCATTGGTTCTGACATCCGGTTTGCCACCACTGCTCGGTAAACCGACTGATACGTAATGGGGCGAGGATTGTCAGACATGCCGCCATCTACTGTGACGTAGGTACGAATACCGGGAACCGTCTTCTGGCTGCCCATGGTGTAGGCCGTTACACAAGCAGACCCAATCAACGAACGTCCTGGCTCCGAGATCAGCCGAGGCAAGGGCACCTGTTCACTGTCACACGCCTTCACGATGCCCTCACAAATCACTTGCACCCAGCGATCGATGCTCGGCGGATCATCTGCCTCGGTGTAGCAAATTCCTAAGCCACCGCCAATGTCCAACTCCTGAACCGAAATGCCGTGTTGCGCTGCTTGTTTGAACCACTGCACCATCACCCCGGTTAAATCTTGATGAGCCTGTAGCTCAAAAATTTGAGAGCCAATATGGGCATGTAGGCCGACGCAGTTCAGCGTCGGCTGCTGACTAACAAAGCTAAAAACGGCCTCAAGCTGATCGGGATCAAACCCAAATTTACTATCTAGGTGCCCCGTCCGAATGTATTCATGGGTGTGGCACTCAATCCCTGGCGTTATCCGCAGTAAAATTCGAGTAGAAGTCGGTTCAGGAGAAGACGGATCTAGCTCTGTGGTCAGTGCTACCAGCGTATGCAGTTCTAACCAGTTGTCTACAACGATGGTGCAGCCTTTAGAGACTGCTAACTTCAATTCTTCAATTGACTTATTGTTGCCGTGCAGGTAAAGCGCGTCTGGCGAAACCCCTGCTTTAATAGCGGTGTACAGCTCTCCTCCTGATACGACATCCACCCCTAACCCTTCGCTAGACACCAGGGCACAAACGGCCAAACAATTCCACGCTTTAGAGGCGTACAGCACGAGTGCATCGCCTGGATAGTAATGCTGAAACGCGTCTCGGTATTGTTGGCACGCTGTCCGTAGAGTCGTCTCATCTAAGATATAAAGCGGCGACCCAAACTGCTCCACTAGCGTTGTCACATCACATCCCCCGACCTCTAGATGATCGTTTGCATTGACACCAGCCGTTAGGGGCATCAAAAACTGATTTGGCGAGGCTGCGTCTGTGGAACTGGGCAAGTACTGGCGACCAGAGTTTGCCAGCGCTGCGGGGGAAGTAAATACCATTGGGCTGAACTGTCCTTAAAAGTCTACATACCTCATTAGTGTACAATTGTGGGCTGTTTTCCTCAGCCTGAAACTAAAATAAAAATTTTACACAGTTCTAGTCTTGGTGCTGCTATGGGAAAGCGAGTGCTAAGTAGATGGGCGTAATTAAATATAAAACCTTAAAAGTCTGCGCTGCCCGCTGCGCGGGCGGCGCAGACTTTTAGAATCTTGTTTTTATTTAGGTTGAACTACTTTGTTAGAAAAATTAGAAAAAAATCGAGGCTTATCGCTGGATATTGATGTGATTACTGAGATTGATGCAAAGTAACGTGAAACTTTTAGCGATCGCCCCCCTCACATCTTCTCTGATTCCTGCGGCTGTAAGTCTCGATCAGCAGTGCCTGGGAGGAATGTGGGCTGCTGATGGCTATCAACGAGAAATAGAAAGCCCCAACAGCGTTATGCTGGCCGCGTTTGAACAACGTCTTGATTCTCCGGCCTCGCCCCTTCTTGCTCTCGCTTGTCTTTGGACTGTGCTAGACGAAGCCCATATCACTATTCTGGCGGTACATCCTGACTATCGAGGTCAGGGGCTAGGATATTTTATGGTTACGGCGCTGATGCAAGCCGCATGGCAGCTAGAAATGGAGTGGGTCACACTAGAGGTGCGGGTGTCAAATGAAGTAGCGATCGCTCTCTATCGACAGTTTGATTTTGCAGACGTAGGGCAGCGCAAGCGCTACTATCAAAATCCAGAGGAGAATGCGTTAATTCTTTGGCGAAAAGGATTAAAACAATCGGAGTTTCCCGATCAGTTGCGTCGTTGGTGGCAACAGGCGGGCGATCGCTTACACCGTGCAGGATGGCAAGCCACAATCCTCAATCCATCGCAAGCTTTTCCGACCCTGCCTCTTGACATAGGTATCTTTTCCTAGCACTATTCTTCATCGGGGCTAATAGCCTGCATGGGTGTTGCCCATTGCTTAGGTCGGCAAGCCTTCGTTAGGGGTAATAACCGCCCTTTCCACTCAACCGCACCTATCTATGTCTGGTGGCGGGATCAATTTAATATCAGGCTTTCTAGCAATACTGGCTGTTCTATTCACGACCGCCCGGTGGAATCCCCTACCCTATGTTAGAATCATGCATAACGGCACGCAGCGGGTATATACACTGCCATGTTTGAACGCTTCACAGAGAAAGCCATTAAGGTGATCATGCTTGCCCAGGAAGAAGCTCGTCGCCTGGGTCATAACTTTGTAGGGACAGAACAGATCCTCTTGGGTCTGATTGGAGAAGGGACCGGCGTCGCCGCCAAAGTGCTGAAATCCATGGGTGTCAATCTCAAAGACGCTCGGATCGAAGTAGAAAAGATTATTGGTCGGGGTTCCGGATTCGTTGCAGTTGAGATTCCTTTCACCCCTAGGGCGAAGCGAGTTCTTGAGCTGTCACTCGAAGAAGCCCGTCAGCTCGGTCACAACTACATTGGCACGGAACACCTTTTATTAGGGTTAATTCGTGAAGGTGAGGGTGTGGCGGCTCGCGTTCTGGAGAATTTGGGTGTCGATCTTTCTAAGGTGCGAACCCAAGTGATTCGGATGCTGGGTGAAACCGCCGAGGTTTCAACCGGGGGTGGTCAAGGGCGTACCAAGACGCCAACCCTAGATGAATTTGGTTCTAATCTGACGCAAATGGCTGCTGAAGGCAAGCTCGACCCCGTGGTCGGCCGTCAGAAAGAAATTGAGCGGGTAATCCAAATCCTCGGTCGCCGGACTAAAAATAATCCAGTCCTGATCGGTGAGCCTGGTGTCGGTAAAACGGCGATCGCTGAGGGGTTGGCTCAGCGCATCTCCAACAACGATATCCCCGACATTCTTGAAGACAAGCGAGTGGTTACGCTTGACATTGGTCTGCTGGTTGCAGGCACCAAGTACCGGGGTGAATTTGAAGAACGCTTGAAGAAAATCATGGATGAAATCCGGCAAGCCGGAAACGTCATCCTGGTAATTGACGAGGTTCACACCCTAATCGGTGCAGGGGCAGCAGAAGGCGCAATTGACGCAGCCAACATCCTTAAGCCTGCTCTCGCACGAGGCGAGTTGCAGTGCATTGGAGCTACCACACTGGATGAGTATCGCAAGCATATTGAGCGCGATGCTGCCCTAGAGCGTCGTTTTCAGCCAGTTATGGTCGGCGAACCCACCGTCGATGAAACGATCGAGATTTTGCGTGGGCTGCGCGAACGCTACGAGCAGCATCACAAGCTCAAAATTTCAGATGCCGCATTAGAAGCTGCTGCTAAGCTCTCTGATCGCTACATTGCCGATCGCTTCCTGCCAGATAAAGCCATCGATTTAGTTGATGAAGCGGGTTCCAGAGTCCGGCTGATCAATTCTCAACTGCCCCCGGCAGCAAAAGAATTGGATAAAGAACTGCGGAAAGTCCTAAAAGACAAGGACGACGCTGTTCGTTCTCAGCAGTTTGATAAAGCTGGTGAATTGCGCGATCGCGAGATGGAGATCAAGGCTGAGATTCGAACAATTGCTCAGACCAAGAAAAACGAAGCTTCTGATGGCGAAGACATTTCTCCCATTGTGGATGAAGAAGACATCGCCCACATTGTGGCCTCGTGGACGGGGGTTCCGGTCAACAAGCTTACGGAGTCCGAATCCGAAAAGCTTCTACACATGGAAGACACTCTTCACAATCGATTGATTGGTCAAGATGAAGCCGTGAGAGCCGTATCGCGGGCGATTCGTCGGGCGCGAGTGGGTCTTAAAAATCCTAACCGACCCATTGCTAGCTTTATCTTCTCTGGCCCGACTGGGGTCGGTAAAACTGAGTTAACCAAATCGTTAGCCGCTTACTTCTTCGGTTCTGAAGATGCCATGATTCGACTAGATATGTCGGAATACATGGAACGACACACCGTTTCTAAGCTGATTGGTTCGCCTCCAGGCTATGTCGGCTACAACGAGGGCGGTCAGTTGACTGAAGCGGTTCGCCGCCGCCCCTACACGGTCGTTCTCTTCGATGAAATCGAAAAGGCTCACCCTGATGTCTTCAACATGCTGTTGCAGATTTTGGAAGATGGTCGTCTGACGGATGCAAAGGGTCGCACAGTGGACTTTAAAAACACTCTGCTGATCATGACATCCAACATCGGCTCCAAGGTGATTGAAAAAGGCGGTGGTGGCTTAGGCTTCGACTTCTCCTCGGAAAGTCAAGCGGATTCTCAATATAATCGCATTCGCTCCTTAGTGAATGAGGAACTGAAGCAATACTTCCGTCCAGAATTCCTCAACCGTTTAGACGAAATTATCGTCTTCCGTCAGTTGACTAAGGATGAAGTGAAGCTAATTGGCGACATTTTGCTCCGAGAGGTATCGGGTCGACTACTAGATCAAGGCATTACGCTGGAAGTCACAGAGCGATTTAAAGATCGCTTGGTTGAAGAAGGCTACAACCCTAGCTATGGTGCTCGTCCCTTGCGTCGGGCAATTATGCGCCTGCTAGAAGACTCTCTGGCTGAAGAAATCCTCTCCGGTCGCGTCAAGGATGGCGATGTTGCGGTCATTGATGTGGGCGAAGATGGACAAGTCAAGGTTTCTCCTGGTGAGAAGCGGGAGCTATTGCCTCAAGCCGTCGAGTAGGCGATCGCTCAGTTGAATAAAATCGGTAGGGGCACTTACAAAGTGCCCCTATTTTTTGGATTGGTTCTGGGATTGGTTCTGGGATTGGTTCTGGGATTGGTTCTGGGATTGGTTCTGGGGGCAGTAGGACGCATTACGGTGTATGAATAGTTCTCGTATGCTACAGCTAGGTGACGAGGTGAGCGTTAAGATGTCTACATAGCAAGCATTTCAAGCTTTTTTACAAGGCTTTTTCTTCATAACTTACAAGGAGCTAATCTCTAGATATGGTGCAAGAATTAACCCACCCTCTGTCTCCGTCAGAGGCTCATCCTGATCTAGAGGCATTTTGGATGCCTTTTACGGCCAATCGGCAGTTTAAGACCAAGCCTCGCTTGATGGTATCGGCTAAAGACATGCACTTTACCACCGAAGATGGACGGCAAGTGTTAGATGGTACCGCTGGCCTATGGTGTGTAAATGCTGGGCATTGCCGCCCCAAAATTATCGAAGCTGTAACCAAACAAGTTGCAACTCTAGACTTTGCTCCCACTTTTCAAATGGGGCATCCAGGGCCGTTTCAACTTGCAGAACGGCTGGCCAAGATGCTGCCGGGAGACCTCGACCATGTGTTTTTTGCTAATTCGGGTTCTGAAGCGGTCGAATCAGCGCTGAAGATTGCGATCGCCTATCACCGCGTGCGTGGACAGGGTACACGACAGCGTCTAATTGGTCGAGAGCGAGGCTATCATGGGGTTAACTTTGGCGGCATTTCCGTGGGTGGTATTTCTACTGTTCGTAAATTCTTTGGCGGCTTGCTCAATGGGGTAGATCATCTGCCTCATACTCACAGCCTGGAGCACAATGCCTTCAGCAAAGGTCAGCCGACCTGGGGTGCTCACTTGGCAGATGAGTTAGAAAATATTGTTGCCTTACATGATTCTTCTAACATCGCTGCTGTGATTGTAGAACCCGTAGCTGGTTCTACTGGCGTGTTGCTGCCTCCTGTGAATTATCTGCAACGCCTGCGAGAAATTTGCGATAAATATGGCATTTTGTTAATTTTTGACGAAGTGATTACTGGATTTGGCCGATTGGGTAGCTCCTTTGCGGCTGAGCACTTTGGCGTGATTCCTGACATCATTACTGTTGCTAAAGGCATCACGAATGGCACCATTCCTATGGGCGCAGTTTTCGTGCGTAAACACATCTACGATGCATTCATGCACGGCCCCGACAACGCGATCGAACTGTTCCACGGGTACACCTATTCGGGTCACCCTGTCGCCTGTGCGGCTGCGCTGGCAACCCTAGACACCTACGAAGAAGAAGGGCTATTTCAGCGTGCCAGTGATCTATCTAGCTATTGGGAAGAGGCTGTTCATTCGCTGCGAGGCCTGCCTCACGTCATCGACACCCGTAATCTAGGCATCATCGCTGGTATTGAGCTAGAACCCATCCCTGGTCAACCCGCAGCCCGCGCCTTTGATTGCTTCTTGCGCGCCTATGAAAAGGGTTTGCTAATTCGCACAACGGGTGACATCATTGCTCTGTCGCCACCTCTAATCTTAGAGAAGCACCACATTGACCAGATGTTTTCCATGCTGGCGGACATCCTACGCGAAGCGGCATAGGATATCTGCCTCCGAGATCGCTCTACTCTGCCAAATTGATACTAAAGTTTGAAATTGGGCAAATTTTAGCTCCGCCTACGCAAGTCTTTGGTAGCGATCGCCAACTTAATAAACTCATACAAGTCCACTTGCAAAGTTAGCCACCCACATATCCTGTAATCTTTTTTCGGAAGTGCCGCACGGTGCGCGGCACTTCCGAAAAAATTAGGGGTAGTGGTATTGATGCAAGAATCTTTTGATGGGCAGGCTTCGCCTGCCCATCAAAAAATTCTTACCAATTTAGGACTACCAATTAGGTTTTATTTTGTATAGCGGTAGCCATGATCAATAGGACGCCTCCCTGTCATTCCCGCGCAGGCGGGAATCCATCTGCTCGAAGGTGCCAGCGTCATTCCCGCGCAGGCGGGAATGACGCTGGCATGTCCTAAGCTTTATGACTATGGCTATATGCAATCCTAAGGCCGTTTTTGGAAATTTCGAGGTCCCTGATATCCAGAAGCTTCAGCAAGCTGATCTAGCGTTTGGGTGCCGGAGTAAAATTGACCGTTAACTTCCCAGGTGGGGTATCCAGTCACTCCCTCGGTTGCTTGACACAGAGCAGTTTGAGGGTTTGCTCCATCTGGTGCACATTCTACGTAGGTAAACTGAGTAGAGGCTTGCTGACCGAATAGTTGCTTTTGGTCGTGACAGTGAGGACACCAGTAGGCACCAAACATGCGAGCGCCAACACTCTTTAGATGTTGTGCTAAAGCAATTTCAGCAGCTCCAGATGTGGTATTGATCGGTGGACCAACTTCTCCAGACGCATCTCCTGCTGCTTGCCCTATGCCGTTCACATTGGCATACACGCCCAGTGTGCCAACCAATACCACCATTCCCACTAAAATCCCGGTGAAAATCAACTGTCCAACGTCCTCCCAAACCCGTCCCCATAAGGTGAGAACAAACAGTGCCGTTGCAAATAGGGCAGACGCTACGCAGTAGATGCAGATACCTTTGACCCCATAGGGAACCACAAACTCTGTGGTCATGATATACATCAGGTAACCGCTGAAAACTAGCATGGCTGTCGAGCCAGCAAACAACAACAGCCACGTCCAGTTTTCGGTATTGGCGCGTAGTTGCTTGTTTTCGTCAAGGTTAATAGCCAAGGGGGCAAGGGCAAAAACTGCCATCGTAATGTAGGCTAGCAGTCCAAAGAGTGCCAAGGGCAGTCCAAATAACTCTGCATAGGGGCTGGAAAGAACCTGCTCACAACCACTAGTGGGGCAAGCGGTTTCGCCACCAAACAGTTTAGTAAAGGTGAGGTAACCCGTATTGAGCGCCCCAACAATGGCGATCGCTCCAATAATCTTGCGCGACTGTCGCTGAATCCAAGGAGTTTGACGGCGTCGGCTCATAAGACCTTACTTAATCACTAGGTGTTGACAAGGGATACTTAGCCAGACCATATCTAGGCCTATCCTAACGTACCTATTGTGGCTCAAAGTTGTAAAATTGTGGCTCAAAGTTGTAAAAGTGGGCAACGATAGCTCACCCTTCAAAAATAAGCGTCCACCGCAATAGACGCTCGGATCAAAACTAGCTATCTCTAAAAGCCGCTCTGAGGGGGTTCCAGAAAAAAATCTACTAGGCGTACCCTGTGTAGTAAACGCTATTAAAGTAATAAACGCTATTAAATCCATCGCCACGAAGGTTAGGCCATGCCAGCGTCGTTCCCGTGGAAACGGGAATCCACCCCCGCACCTGTCGAGCAGATGGATTCCCGCCTGCGCCGGAACGACAGGGAGGCGTCCTATTGATCGTGGCTACGGCTATAAATCCAGGTGCTAAGTTAGGTGGGCTTAATTAAAAACCAAATTCTAAAACCCTGCGCCGCCCGCACAGCGGGCGGCGCAGGGTTTTAGAATTTGGTTTTTAATTAGGTTGAACTACTTACCTCGTTGAATCCAACCCCTGGTCTTTAATTCCCCGCCCTGAGGCTTTGCGGAGACACTACTGAAATAGGTAAAGTAGATGAGCTTTCATCTGGCTTACTGGTTAGGCTACGGCGCGTGGCCTCTACAAACTGGCTAACGCGAATAGGATCGATAGGCTGCTCAATTTGCCCTTTGCGTTTGAGTGAACTAGAGACAATCACCCCGTCTACGGCTTGCATCAATTGGGGAATATTTTCCCAGGTGGCTCCACTGCCAATGAAGACTGGCGTACCCCTAGCGGCAGCGCTAGCTAGCTCCAAATCTTCTAGGCTAGGAGGGCTGCCGGTTGCCCAACCCGATAGAATTACCCCATCTGCCAAGCCACGTTCGATGGTTTCTTGAACCGCTGTAGTCAGGTTTGGCGAGCCTAATGGACGAGCATGTTTGACCAGCACATCCGCTAAGATATTGACCTCGCTACCCAGTTCTCGACGGTAGCGCAGCAAATCATGGGCTTGTCCTTCAATGATGCCTTGGTCTGTAACCATTACACCCGTAAGTACATTGACGCGAATGAAGTGAGCCTGAGTACAGGTGGCGATCGCCATAGCGCTACGGGCATCATTACGTAGCACATTAATGCCAATTGGCAGCGTGACTAAGTGCATCAGTCGATTGACCACCAACGTCATAGCACTGACGACAACCGGATCGACACACTCTTTGGCAAAAGGTGCATCAAAAAAATTTTCAACGATGATGCCGTCTACTCCACCAGAGGCAAGCGCCGTTGCCTCTTGTTCTGCCCGGTTGATCACTGCTTTGAGACTACCTCCCCATCGAGGAGAAGTAGGAAGCGGCAGTAGGTGAACAACCCCAATGATGGGGCGGTCAGTTTTAAATGTTTGCTTTAAGTCCACGTGCCCAACTATCCGGACTCAATGACACCAAAAATGGCTGGCGAGCGATGGCGTCGCTTTAAGCCCTCAAATCCACTCTAACAGGAAAGGGGGTGAGGGAAGCAGCTTGCTTCTGCGTAGACAGTTGGATGAGGCAGGGAAGACAAGGCACGAGTGTAGGAATTGGGCACCAAAGCAATAGTTTTGCTGTGGTGGCTCTTTTTGATGGTTCTGCTGTCTTTAACTATTGACTTTTCTGCCGAATCAAACTTTCAGCAAAGGTCAAGGCTTCTTGGGCTGTGGCAATTTTTTCTTCTGCTTGGGCTAGCTGTAAGGCTTCTAATAGTTGACCGATGCGCGGGCCAGCGGGAAGCTGGAGGGCCGTCATTAAATCGCGGCCTGTTAGCAAGGGGGATGGATGGGCTACAGGATCGGTTGGGGTTAGAAAGCGGTTCAGCAGGGGGGCGAGCGCCTCCTGGCTTAGCCCTCGTGCCACTGCCAATACGACTAGAGCGGGGAATGCCGCTCCGACAGCCTGAAAAAAGACGTACTGATTTTTGCGGGAGGCTAAGAGCACATCAAGGGCTTCCAATTGAGGCAAGTGCTTAAGCACTGTCAGCACAGACTGTACTTCGGCGCGACTGTACTTTAAATGCCACAGTTGCAATTCCGCCGTTGGGAGGCTGGAGTCCATCAGGCTAACCAGTTTGGCAATCCGCAGCCAGCTTCGGCCTAGTCCAGACGCTTTTTGCTGATCTCGCAGCCAGCCTACCAGTTCTGCATTAAAGGTGGGCCAAGCCTGAGCGAGGGCGATCGCCGCTTGGTCAATGCTTGCAACCAGCGCTAATCCTCTAGCGGTGGCACCGGGTAGCCAATGCTGCAATAGTCCATCTTCCCAGGCAAGTGCTAAAAACGGTGTGCCTTTAGCCGTGCCTAACAGATAGTTCAATTCAGACTGCACACGCTCTGGGGCAATTTCGCTCAGTAGATCTGCTAATTGACGGATTGTGGATTGCGTTTTAGCTTCTAAAACAAAGTCCAGTTGGGCGGCCTGCCGATACGCCCGCAATAGCCGGAGGGGATCTTCCTTGAGGTTTTCTGGGGCGATCATGCGGATCTGTCGCCGTTGCAAATCGCCATATCCGTGGATGGGATCGAGCAACTGTTCAGAATGGGGATTGTAGGCGATCGCATTCACCGTAAAGTCTCGGCGCTGCAAATCTGTTTCTAGGCTAGGCCCGACCTGCTGAGCAAAATCTACGGTGGCGCGCTCAAAAACCACCCGGGCAATTTGCCGCTCCGCATCCAATAGCACAAACCCAGCATGGTAGTGATTGGCGATCGCTTTTGCCGTTTGCACCGCGCCGTCGGGCAGCACAAAATCTAAGTCTAAATAATCTGCTCGTCTGCCAAGTAACGCATCGCGTACGTTGCCACCCACCAAATAAGCCGCTGGCGGTAGCCACTTCAAGCTGAACGACCACGTTTGGGGCGACAGCGCTGAAGCAACAATAGAGCAATCTTGAGGCAGAGTAGGTTGCAAATCTAAAACAGCATGAAACATCTCGAAACGTGCAAAAAAAGCTCATCAGCCGTAATCAGCGCCCGGTATTCCTTACGGTATAACTTTCTGCGCCTAACCTTACTGCTGATCACAGTCAACAGGTGACTGTCGTATTTCAACTATGCACTTTGTTGATGACTAATTGCCAGTGCATTCAGCCCCCTGGCGACCAGTCAGCAACAAGCCTAAAACAGTGGTCCTAAAATTGGTAATGATGTTTTCTCATTTTGCAACATCCACCAAAGGCGATCGCCTACTTTGCTAAAACTTGCGCTAGATTAGCAAGAATAGAGCCAAGTGCGCTCATTCGTCAGCCCAAGCTGCGGAGAAGTCTAGGATGTGTATTTGCATTAACTGCCAGTATGTAGACCGCTGCCTCACGTACAATGCAGTCGAACATCAGCATCAGCAGCCTCATTTAACAGAATTTCCTGACTTTGAACCGACCGAGCCAACCATCAACGTCAACATTCGTCCTGGCGAAACCGACGATACGATTGAGATGGAATGGGACGTAGTAGGATGCTTGAGCTTTGTAAAAGATTCTGGCAAATGGTCGCGGTTGCGTCCCGGAGAACTGGTGCCCACTTGACTCGATCAGGAACTTGAAAGAGGCAAAATGAAGACGGTACTAGTCCCAGCTCTTTCATTGTTATTGCCTCCTGCATGAGCTACTGCTTGAACCCTACGTGTCAGCAACCCACCAATCTTGGTGAAGCACTATATTGTCAAAATTGTGGCACGGCGTTGAGATTGGGCGATCGCTACCGAGCATTGGACGTGATTGGTCGAGGTGGGTTTGGTAGAACATTTCTGGCCGTAGATGAACACCGTCTAGATTTGCTTGATCTTAAAAGCGTCGAACTACTGAGAACTCGGTCTATCCTACCGTCAGACCGCTCAGATACGATAGCTTGCCTGAAAACTAAGATCTCCACAGATTCCTTGTGTGTAATTAAGCAGTTTTTACCGCTAGGGCAGAGGGAATCGAGCAAAGCCATGGCGCTATTTCGCCAAGAAGCCGAGCGGTTAAACTCTCTAGGGCAGCATCCTCAAATTCCCCGTTTACTCGCTCACTTTGAGCAAGCCGATGGCCAGTATCTAATTCAAGAATTTATCGACGGGCGCAACTTGGACGAGCTACTGGCGGCCAAAGGAGCCTTCAACGAAGCTCAGATCCGTCACCTGCTAAATAGCCTGTTACCCGTACTAGATTTCGTTCACGGTCAGAGCGTCATTCATCGAGATATTAAGCCAGAAAATATCATTTTTCGAGAAGTAAACCAGGAGGAGCGGGGAGACGGGGAGACGCTTGCCAAGCAAGGTATGGCAGCAAAGCAACAAAGGTCAGACACTCTATCGCCACCGCTTACGACACAGCATTTCACTACTGCAAGTCCTTCCTCTGCTTCGACCCTTCCATCCTTCCTTGACCCTGTTCTCTCTGATCGATCCCCCGCAGCTCAATCCCCCGCAGTTCCCTCCCTCTTTCTTGTAGACTTTGGCGCATCTAAATATGCCACCACCACGGCACTAGCTCGAACAGGCACCATGATTGGCAGTGCGGGCTACGCTGCGCCTGAGCAGGTGATGGGCAAAGCCGATTTTGCCAGTGACTTGTACAGTCTGGGCGTTACCTGTATTCATCTACTAACGGCGACGCATCCCTTTGACCTGTATTCCGCTAGCGAAGACGGTTGGGTGTGGCAAAACTATCTGACCCAACCTGTTAGCGATCGCCTCACCCAAATTCTCAACAAACTACTGCACCGGGCGACCAGCCAGCGCTACCGCGCTGCCGCCGAGGTAATGCGCGACTTGACGCTAAAATTTGCCCCGGTTGCGCGTACCGCTGCCCGCATTCCTTCAGTCATAACTAGTCGTCGAAGCTCGTTGGCTGATCGGGCAATTGATGCGCGCATTGCCCTTGCTCCTTCTACCCAAACTTGGCGCTGCGCCCGCGCCCTGACTGGACACGAAGGCGTGGTAACGACAGTCGCCATCAGTCCAGATGGGCTATTTTTGGCCAGTGGCAGCACTGACAAAACAATCAAGCTATGGAGCCTAGAAACTGGGGATTTGCTACATACGTTTGGGAGTCGATCGCTCCGGAACAGAGGTCATAGCGATCGTATCAGCACGCTTGCCTTCAGTCCTGATAGCCTAGAGCTAATCAGCGGCAGTGACGACTGTACTCTAAAGCAATGGGATGTCGGTACTCGGCGGCTGATTCGCACCCTTCCTGGACATAACTGGCTAGTATCGTCGATATCGGTCAGCCAAAACGGGCAAGTGTTTGCCAGTGGTGGTGGGGATGGCCAAATTAATTTGTGGGCTTTGGGGACGGGCGAGATGTTGGCAACCCTGCATAAGCATCGCGATCAGGTCAGCACGCTGCAACTCAGCCCTAATGGGCAGACCTTAGTCAGTGGCAGCTACGACAAAACTATCCGCCTGTGGGATTTGAGCGGCGATCGCCTGATCGACACACTACGGGGGCATAGCGATCGAATCAGTGGTCTCGTACTGACCCCAGATTGGCAAACTTTAATCAGCACAAGCTGGGACAGAACTCTGCGGTTTTGGCATTTAGGGCGTAAGGAACAGGGGCGATCGCTCCTAGCGCACAAAGATTTGATTACGTGCCTTGCCCTCGATCCCACTGGAACCCTCCTAGCCAGTGGTAGCGAAGACAACCGGATTCGACTGTGGGAGCTTGCTCCGGATGAGCAAGGCGTGATCGGCCTAACGGCGCGTCCCTTAACCCTGCCCGGTTCTTGGTCAGTGACGGCCCTTGCGTTTAGTCCCGATGGGCAGCGCTTAGTCAGCAGCAGTGCCGATGAAACTATCAGAATTTGGGTGAGGGCATGAGGCTATGCGTAAGCAATACATGGAAAGACTGTGACATAGGCGAGACGTAGCGGAGTGAGCAAAGAGATGGGGTGGCACGAGGCAGAATACTGAGGTGAGCGATCGCGGTTCTGTCTGTGTCTTGCTAAATTCGTTTTGTCTCCAGATGTCTCTACAGGTACTGTATCTTGATACATTTTGATACGGATAACGACGCCCGCCGAGGATAACAAGGGGATGCTGATAGGCTTAGTCGCAACCGCTATGAATCTGCTTGGATAGTTTGCAGTTGTAGAAATGACACCATTTGATCTAGACCGCGCTGAATACGTCGGGTGACAGTCATGGGGCTAACGCCAATTCGCTCTGCTACTTCCTTGCGGGAAAGGTCGCTGAAGAAGACAAATTCGATTGCTGCTTTAGTTTTATCTTCGAGTTGGTTCAACGCACGCTGTAGCTGTTGACGGTCTTCTTCAAGTCGCTGCATGGCTTGATAGCGAGAATCGGGAAGGGTTTCGCCCAAGGTGATAGAAGAATCAACTTGCTGAACTTTTGCATCTAGACTCAACGGCAAGCGATTGCGGACAGCGAGCTTAATTTCGCGCCATTCATGGAGATCAATACCCAATTCCTCGGCAATTTCACTGTCTAGGGGTTGCCGTCCGGTTTCTTTGGCTAGCTCAATCCGAACGCGTTGTCCTTCTTTTTGTAGATCTTGCCAGCGGCGGGGAACTTTAACAGCACTGCCGCGATCGCGCAAAAAGTGGAGCATTTCACCCCGAATGTAGGGCACAGCAAATGAACTGAACGCACAACCTTGACCTGGGTTAAAGCGCTCAATCGCTCGAATCAAACCCAGATAACCGATCTGCTCCAGATCTTCGTAAGGTTCAGCGCACTGATGACTGACCCGATGAGCAATTTTACGAACTAAACCCGTGTTAAGGCGGACTAGTTGGTTGCGAGTGCTAACAGAAGGATTTTGCTGATATGCCATCAACAGTTCCATACTGTGAGAACGGAGGGAGGATTGAGTAGCCGTCATTTGGGGATACCTGCGCTCTAGATTTAGGCTTATTGTCTGTTCTTCCCCGAAGTGAAACCATCGTTATTCCACGGGTATAAAACGAGGAGCCTTTTGCAGGTTCAGCAGAAATACGGAGCTTTTCCTCCGTGAGAGATAGAAAGAAGAAAGAAAGGTGAGTCATCCGGTTTGGTCTTCGAGTGGTGAGGGCGATCGCCTTTCAGGTTAAATCCCTTAAAGTCTAGTCAAGTGCCTGCATGAATACGTTCAATTTTGAATATATCTTGGCCATAACTTAATTATTTCCTAGACTCTTGAGAAGAGTGAACTCCGGAATGGGAAATCGTTTCAGGAACTAGCCTTAGTTAGACTGAGGTCACCTCGCATACCTCGTTTGCGCTGCCTCAAGACCGCCAAATTCAGTAGACCCAAACGTCAGCACAGCTAAATCAGTACACCTAACACTGCTGTACGGACTATCCTCTTTTTGCGAGACATTTCTATATGAGAAATACCAGTAACTTTCGAGCTACTCTGCGCGAGGCAAAAAACTGGGCGCTAACTGAGCCGAATGTGATTCGCAATGCGCCACCTTTTTTGGGTCGCAGTCTAGTCTTGACAGTTCTGGAAACCTATGGTGGGCTGGGTGTGTTGCAAAGCAATCCCAGCATCTTCATGCCGACCTTCGTTGCTGCGTAGTCCTAAATTGGTAAGGATTTTTTGATGGGCGGCTTCGCCCGCCCATCAAAAAATCCTTACATCAATACCACTACCCGTTGCTGCGCTGGTAGCCGAGTTAATCCTTTGCTTTGTGGTGCAAGGCGTTGTGGTAGAAGGCGTTGTGGTGCAAGGCGTTGTAGAAAAGAGTAACAACGCTCTAGCGCTGCCTTTGTTGTCCACCTACAGCTTGCTGTCAGGAGATACACTTAGCGGCATTGTTTACACGGCCTTGGGCACCCAAGGTGTGGGTATTACGGGCAGTGGAATTGCTGCTCTGACGTGTGGTGTCACATTGATTGTGACTCGCCCCATCGGGTCTAATAGACCTCCTACGTGAATCGTTTCCGGGCGAAGCTGGGAAACGATTCACGCCTTCCAAAAATGCATTCGTGCAGGAGGTCTAATTTATCTGACCAAGACGGCATGACTCTAATCAAAACCATACAGTTGGCCATGATTGCGTTAGTGGTGGCAGGTTGCTGCTTGGAATGAGGACACTAATGTGAGCATTCCTTGTCGTGCGCTGCGCCTGAGGGTGGCACAGGGTCATAACCTCCAGGATGAAATGGGTGGCAGCGGCTAATGCGTCGGAGGGCAAGCCAGCTTCCCTTGAGTGCTCCAAATCGAGCGATCGCCTCCATAGCGTACTGAGAGCAAGTAGGCTGAAATCGACAAGTGGGCAAAGACAGCGGTGAAATTAGCACGCGATAGGCCTGAATTAGCCCAAGTAAAATAACCTTCATGCGATCGCCTCTAGGTTGGCAGTAGGCTAGGGGATCTGTTCCCAGACTCTGCATTACAACATCTGAATGGGTACACCGGATCTTGTCCCTGACTCAAAATCTGGGCAGCCAATTGCGTCTTCCGATAGCGCTCTACTAGGGTGAACGGTGCATTTGAGGTGATAGTCACCCGTAAAAAATCGGCAATCGGCGCAGGGGATTTTATGTAACTGTTCTACGTTTTTAATGCCATCTTGCATGGCAGATAAAATACTCCATGCCGTTAACGCCACAAACACCCACGCACTGGTAAAGCAGATTGGCACCAGCAGACTGTGAATAATGCCAATCACCCAATGAATTGAGGCGTAGAGCAGTGGAAACATAGCGGCTACTCAAATTTCATTGCTGATTTCAGGGATAATTTTTTGGATGAGAGAGGCTCTGTGAGCCTCTCTCATCCAAAAAATTATCTCTAGATCATGCACTGCTAACTCTTTAACAGTAAACCAGTTTGCTTCTGTGAAGGGCATTTGAAACATTTTGTGAACCGCTGTTTTGAACGGTTTTATGCGAAATTTATAGGTTTCAAATTTGTCTTCCTGCAATCAGATGATCTGGGCGGAGGACGACGGATAAGTCTGGCTCGGTGTAACCTCCTAAAAGTCTCGTGTTAGATATCCGGGGGCGATCGCGTTATTAGCAGTCGGAACAGAATTATGCCTTTCAGAAGGCCTTCATCGGAAAGGTTCTTATCGGGAAGGTCTTTGAGTGTTTAGGGTACTTGACTCAAAAGTCTCAACAATTCAGAGTTTTCATAGTGATTAGATAGCTATTTAGATTAGAACCTAGCAGTTGAGTGGCAGCGCGGACGCTCTACATCCGCACCGCCATTTAACTTTCTTGGTTTTTCGTTTAGCGTGCGTCAGTTCTAAGTAGTTCAACCTAAATAAAAACAACCTTATAAAAGTCTGCGCCGACTGCTGCACGGGCGGCGCAGACTTTTTTTAGAGTTTATGTTTAATTACGCCCACCTCCTTATAAATTTTTTAAGCAACGTAACTCAGGAGACGTAAGGTATCCCATGCCGCTACATCAAAGTTCAGGACGTTGGCGGACGGGGCTGTCTTTGGCACTTGCAACGGCGGCCTTGTGGGGCGTATTGCCGATCGCCCTTAAGGTAGTGCTCCAGGCGGTGGATGTGTACACTGTGATCTGGTTTCGGTTTCTGGTATCGTTTGGTCTATTGGGATTGTTTTTGGCGGCGCGAGGGCAGTTGCCTACAGGGGTACAGATCCGCAAAGCGAAATTAAGCTTATTGGCGATCGCCACGCTGTTTCTGGCGCTCAACTATTTGCTGTTTATGTATGGGTTAAACCAAACATCGCCGACTAATTCTCAAGTGATTCTTCAGCTTGCCCCTGTGTTTTTTGGCATGGGAGCATTGGTGGTATTCAAAGAGAGGTATGCGCGCCGCCAGTGGATTGGTCTAGCTGTTTTGATGCTTGGCCTAACTCTATTTTTTGACGCTCAGCTTAGCGGCTTGCTTTCGGCTCCTGTTCCCTATTTGCTAGGGAGTGCTTTGCTGGTATTATCGGCGATCGCCTGGGCTGTCTATGCTTTGGCACAAAAGCAATTACTAACATCACTCTCGTCAGGTCAAATTATGTGGTTGATCTACGGTGGCAGCATGGTGTTGTTTTCGCCAGCCGCCTCGCCATCGCAGCTCGTGAGCCTGACACCACTACAGTGGTTTATGTTGCTGTTCAGTGCTCTCAATACCCTGTTGGCCTACGGAGCGTTTGCCGAAGCCCTGAACCATTGGGAAGCCTCGCGAGTCAGTGCAGTACTTTCGCTCACCCCAATTATTACGTTGATGTCTGTCTTTGCTGTTTCTCGGTTGGTGCCGTTGTTGCTGGTGCCAGAACCAATCACGATCATGAGCGTTGTTGGAGCTGCATTAGTCGTAGCAGGATCGTTGGCGATCGCCCTAGGGAAGCAGGCTCGGCATCAGGGCATGGTAAAAATTACTAGTAGGTGATCAAGAGAGCACTGAATTTGCTCCCTCACATTGCATAATCTGAATGCTTTAGCAGCTATAAGTAGGTGGGCTTAATTAAATATAAGATTCTAAAACCCTGCGCCGTCCGCTGTGCGGACGGCGCAGGGTTTTAGAATTTGGTTTTTATTTAGGTTGACTACGCGATGTGCAACTTTCCTGAACGCCCTCACCCTTTTCATGTATGCCGAAGGCTTAAAGCCACTCTTGCTCCCCTTCTCCCCGCTTGGGAGAAGGGGTTGGGGGATGAGGGCGGATTGAAAGTTGCACATCGTGTGTTGAACTACTTATCTACATCTACGCTAGATAAACTGCTATAGCGGTTCCTCTTAACATGAGGTACACGTTGGACAGACAGGGCAAGGGTTTCAGCTTGTTACTCGTACCGCACCAGATCGGTAACAGCTATAAACACACAGTCTACAGGCTCAATCGATGGCTTAGTTTCAGTCTTGAAGAACTGGAAGAAAGGACGAAACTCCGCCCGGAATACTGTACTTTGTGGGATGATAGCTAAAGCACTCTAAATTGTTGTTTAGACTACAGGAAGTTTCCCTATGGCACTTCGACTTGGTGATACGGTTCCTAACTTTACGCAAAAATCCACAGACGGTGAGATTGATTTCTACAACTGGGCTGGCGATAGCTGGGTAGTGTTGTTTTCTCACCCCAAAGATTTTACCCCTGTTTGCACCACTGAGTTGGGCAGAGTGGCCTACCTCAAGCCCGAATTTGACAAGCGCAACGTCAAGGTGATCGCGCTCAGCGTTGATGATGTCGATTCTCACCAGGGCTGGGTAGACGATATCGAAGATACTCAGGGCACAAAGCTCAATTACCCGATCTTGGCCGACCCTGATCGGATCGTGTCTGATTTGTATGACATGATTCACCCCAATTCTAATGCGGCGTTAACAGTGCGTACCGTGTTTGTAATTGACCCCAACAAAAAGCTGCGGTTATCCCTCACCTACCCTCCCAGTGCAGGACGCAACTTTGACGAGATTTTGCGGGTGATTGATTCGCTACAGCTAACCGACAATTACAGCGTGGCTACCCCTGCCGACTGGAAGGATGGCGATGATGTTGTAGTAGTACCCTCTATTTCAACTGAAGAAGCAAAGCAGAAGTTTCCGAAAGGCGTGACCGAGCTGCGTCCTTATCTGCGAACCACTCCTCAGCCCAACAAATAAGTTCCGGTAGTCCTAAATTGGTAAGGATTTTTGATGGGCGGGATTCGCCCACCCATCAAAAAATCCTTACATCAATACCACTACCTAAGTTCTTTGGTGCAGAATAGCTGAGTCCGTAAAATGTCAGAAAAGTTGAAGACGCTGTGTATTCTCAACGTTTGGGCTAAAGGCAGTCTGTAAACTGCCTCTAGAATTAAGCACCAAAAGGGCAAAATTGGATGCTGTGAGCACAGAATGTTCGCAGCATCCAATTTTATTGGTTTTTAGTTGAGTAGGATTTCTTGCGTGAATGCTTTTTCGTGAGCGTGAATCGTTTTGGCAAGACTGGGTTCAGATTTTGATTCAGCCTGAGAGCAAAATCATCTAGTAAAAATTAATTTATAGCGGTAGCCATGATCAATTAGGACGCCTCCCTGTCATTCCCGCGCAGGCGGGAATCCATCGGCTCGATAGGTGCGGGGGTAGATTCCCGCCTGCGCGGGAATGACGCTGGCATGTCCTAAGCTTTATGACTATGGCTATATTTCCACAAATTAATGAGAACTCTGCAAAAAAAATAGTTCTATTTTTCAAGGCAAGCGGTAGATTTATCTCAAATGGATTGATGGTGCAACGTTGTAGCTATGGCTCAAAGCCTTGAGAACTTAATCGCAGAGCGAAATGTGTTGGAATTGGCAAAGCGAGGGAATGCGGAGGCGATCGCCTCGCTGATTAATCGTTCGCTAAACCAAAAGGGGATTGCTGTCCAGGCGAAACTCGACCCAGACTGTTTACATCTGCTGTTAGAGAGCAGTGAAGTACCGTCGAAAGCGTGGGTGCCTTTTCTTCAGCAAGGTGTGACAAATCTGGAAGTGCCCTCTATTCGAGTGCTCAAGATTTATGGGCGGCAGCAGGGAACGACCCAGACGGCATGGCAAGAGGTGATTTCATTAAGCCAGCCGAGCGTTGCCAATCTGCCATTACCTCAAGTTGGCAACATTCCCGTAACCCATTTTGAATTGGGCGGTGGGGCTGTTAGTGGTCAGCAACTGGTGATTGGCAGCAAGATTTTGCAAATGACAGGGCAAGGCGGTATTGTCACTCTTTCCCCACAGCACAAGCCGCCGCTGTTGCGCGCCCGTCAAGTCCCTAGCCCTGGCGAGTCGTGTCGTCCTATGGCAGATCTGATCGATCGTCAAGAAGAGCAGGAAGCGGCACTGACGGCTCTTAAGCAATCGATCCCAATTGAGTTTTATGGTGAAGCTGGGGTTGGGAAAACAGCTTTGTTGCGATCGCTAGCCCACCACCCGGCTATGGCCGCTATTGCCCCTAATGGCATTGTCTATCGTGCCGTTGGGCAGCAGCCCGTCGAAGACTTATTGCAGGCGGTCTTTAACGATTTTTTTGAGTACGATGGCGGCTTACCTCAACGGCCATCCGACGAGGAGATTTGGTACGCTTTTCGGGGAAAACAGGCTCTAGTAGTCCTAGATGATGTTCGCCTCCCAGCACAAAGCCTTGGGCAACTGTTAAAAGACCTGCCCAGTTTACACTTTATCGTAGCGGCATCCGATCAGCAGCTATGGGATGACAGCGTTAGTACCGCTTTGACAGGGTTGCCACCCTACGAGGCCATAGCGCTGCTCGATCGCTATATTGGTGGTGTCATTGCTCCAGAAGAGCATTCTGCGGCTGAAACCCTTTGCACTCTGCTGAAGGGGCATCCCCTACAAATCGCGCAGGTTGCTACGCTGGTGCGTGAACAAGGCGTATCCTTCGCCACGCTGGTGGCACAGATTCAGGCCGGGGTACAGCCCGAAATCATGATCTTGAAAACCTGTGCCGCCTTGCCCGAAACTGAGCGCCGGGTGCTAGCAGCCTTGGGCGTATTGGGAGAGACATCTGTACAGGCTCACCATTTAGGTGGGTTGGTAGGAACGTCTAATCTCCAGCCGGTATTGGCTAATCTAGTTCACCAGGGCTTTGTGGCAACTGATGGGATGCGTTACACCCTGGCGGGCAATTTACTAGCTCCGCTGCGGCAGTTTTGGGATTTGAGCCAGTGGGAACAGCCGATAATTCGCTACTTTTTGAACTGGGCGCGACAGCATGTTCAGGTTAGCGGCGCGTTGACGCAGGAATCGAACCTGTTGACTGATGTAGTGCGCTTAGCCTTTCAACAACGCCAGTGGCCCGAAGTGGTGCAATTTGTGCGGTTAATGGAGGGGGCGATCGCCACTAGCCGGTACTGGGCTACCTGGGAACAGCTTTGGCAAATGGGGTTACAAGCGGCTGAGAATCTGGGTGATCAAGCTACAATCGCCCAAGCTTGGCATCAATTGGGCACCCGTGCTCTTTGTTTAGAGGATTCCTTTGCTGCCCATACTTATTTGACTCAGGCGCTCCACTTGCGAGAAGCCATTGGCAATCAGACTGGGGTGGCCGCTACTCGCCACAACTTGGGGCTGTTGCTTTCGCCCACGGCTCCGCCGCCTCAGCCCATGGCAACCCAACTGCAACTGCCACCGCAGCCCCAGCTATCCCCTCAGTTGCAGCCATTGCCGCAGATGCTTCCTGATCCCGTGCCTTTGGCGGGAGCCTCGTCACTAGAGCCGGACGTGCCTGCTCGACGGTTCCCAGTGGCGCTGCCCATTGTATTAACGACGGCACTGTTTTTTGCAGTGGGTGGCTTTGCGGCCATGCAGATGTTCAAGACCAGACCTCAATTCTCGCTGACTGCTGAGCGGCTGGATTTTGCCAGTCAAGCGGTTCATACCACTAGCCCTACCCAAACCTTAACGCTGCAAAATACGGGTGCCGAGGCTCTGTCGCTGGGCAGTATTGCCCCGTCTGGAGCAAACCCAACTGATTTCCAAGTCACTGAAGGGTGCACTAAAGCCCCACTGCCACCCAGCCAAGCTTGCACCGTCCAGGTGACCTTTACCCCTCAGTTGGAAGGCGATCGCATTGCCAATTTAATTGTGAGCGATCGTCGTGGCGACGTTCAGCGTAGTGTGCCTCTGAAGGGCAGCAGCCCCATCAGTTCTGCTGGAAACAACGCTGGTAACACCCTCACTCCCGATCAGCCCACTGATGCCAATGCCACGGTAACGCTCCGGTTAGAACCCGGTAGTCTTGATTTTGGCGATCAGTTGGTCAATCGGCCTGGTCAAGGCCGTCCGATTGTGCTGGCGAACGATAGTCAAGTTCCTGTCACAATCCAGCGGATGCAGTTGGCAGGCGCGGCTCAAAATGAATTCCAATTTGATCAGCAGTGTACCGGGGGGGCGTTGGCTCCAGGGCAAAGCTGCCCGATTCAGGTCAGCTTTCAGCCGATTACTCAGGGCGATCGCCCCGCCACTCTAGAAATTTTTGATACGGCAGATCGTCGCTGGAATGTGCCACTCCAGGGCAATGGCGTTGCGTCCACGCCTCAAGTTCCCCGGCTGAGTATTGCACCGGGCGGCTATGAGTTTGGCAGTCAACCTATTCGCACCGTCAGCCGCGCTCAGACGTTTACTATTTCTAATGTGGGCACGCAGCCGCTGGTGATTCAGGGTTTCAACCAAGCGGGTTCTAGCGACTTTAGAATTAGGAGCAATACGTGCCGAGAGGGTGCCCTGAGTCCCAATCGCAGTTGCCAGATTGGGGTAATCTTTTCTCCTCAAAGCCAGGGCAATCTCAGCGCCACACTTCGGGTTTTGAGTAATGATCCACGGGGGGCAACGGATGTATTTTTGAGTGGGAGAGGCACGCTGCCTGTCGTTCCCGGTATTAGTGTGAACCCTCCATCTCTAAATTTTGGGGCAATTAATCTAGAAAATTCGAGTGAGCCGCGAGCGGTGACGATTAGCAATACCGGATCTGCGCCGCTGCTGCTGGGGGATATTCGAGTGGGAGGAAATGGCGATTTTGTCAGCGATCGCAATGCTCCTATTGGGGCAAGCTGCTCTAACGTCACCTTGCAACCCGGCCAAAATTGCGGCTTCAACGTGATCTTTTTGCCCCAAGTAGAAGGCGATCGCACCGCTCAAATTACCATTCCTAGCAATAGTGCCAACAGTCCGGCGATTATTACCCTACAAGGAACAGGTAATCTTCAGCGGTTCCCATCACTGTCCGTCAGCCCATCTAGTGTAGACTTCGACAACCAAAACATTGGCAGCACCAGCGCCCCGCGATCGATTACCCTACGCAACAGCGGTAGTGCCGCTTTGCAAACTGGCACACTGAGTTTTAGTGGCAGCAACCCTTACGACTTTGCCGCGTCTAATTCCTCTAACTATGCCATTAGCTGTTCTAATATCACGCTGGCACCGGGTCAGTTTTGTGCCGTTCAGGTTTTGTTTACGCCGCAAGAAGTAGGCTATCGTAATGCCCAACTCATCATTCCTAGCAACGCATTGGGTGGCTCTGTTCAAGTTACCGTTGGGGGTAATGGCTCTCTCGGCAATCCTTCGATTACTCCTCCCATTGGAATTGACCCGATTACCCCTCCACAGATACAGCCACTTAATTCAACTACCCGTCCGTGGCCACCGATCTTTCAATCTCGTTAATCTGGCGGTAAGTAGTTCAACCTACATAAAAACCAAATCCTAAAAGTCTGCGCCGCTCGCACAGTGAGCGGCGCAGACTTTTAGGGTTTTATGCTTAATTACGCCCGCCTACTGATTAATCTGTCTATTCTCCTTAACCAAGAGTTGCTGGGGAAATGTTGGGCTTTGGGCTGGTTCACAGGGCTAAGTGGCAGAGGGCTAAGTGGCAGAGGGCTAAGTGGCATAGTCAAGCAGATTGATCTCCGCTGGTTGTGCGAGATCTGGTACGTGGATTCCCGAACGCAACAGATAGCATCGGAAATGCCCTCTCTCTTTGTGATGTTCTAAAGTGTCGTTTATTTTTTTGGAATATTTTTTGAAAGATTCCAGCGAACCTTTCAAAAAATGGTAGTCCTAAATTGGTAAGGATTTTTTGATGGGCGGGCGAATCCCGCCCATCAAAAAATCTTTACATCAATACCACTACCAAAAAATAAACGCATATTTGAAAGGCGACCCTTTTTTATGGAGTGTCAACATGGCTTCAGAACAGTTTCGGCGACAGTTGCGTCGAGAAGCCGAACAGTGGCGAGTAGACGGATTGATTCAGCCCAGCCAGTACGATCGCCTGTCTACCCAGTATCAGTTTGAGGCATTGGAAGCAGGGGCGCGCGATCGCTTCATTTTGGTGCTGTTAGGGTTGGGCAGCATTTTGCTAGGGCTAGGTGTGATTACTTTTGTCGCTGCTAACTGGCAAGCCATTTCTCGTGGCGGTAAGCTGGCGCTGTTGCTGAGTCTGTTTCTGGTGGCAAATGCAACTGGGTTTTATCTGTTGAAACGACCTTTAGATGCATCAGGTCGAGAGCGCTGGACGCACCGTTTGGGACACGGCTTGTTGCTGCTAGGGGCGCTAGTGTTGGGTGCTAATCTGGCGCTGTCGGGGCAACTGTTTCACCGCAGCGGTTCGGCCTATGAGCTTTGCCTGGTGTGGGGATTAGGCGTATTGTTGATGGCCTTTGGGCTGCGGCTGCCGTCGCTAGGGCTGCTAGCTATTTTGCTGATGGGCATTGGCTATTGGTGGGGTTTACAGGAAATTTCTCGGACAGGAACGCTGATGGGGTTGTCGCTGCTAATGCGGTATATGCCGCTAGTGGCAGGCGGCCTGTTTACCCTGTTGGCCTATTGGTGTCGTTCCCGCATCATTTTTGGGGCAGGGGCGATCGCTCTCGTTTCGTCGTTGGAAGTGGCGATCGCCGATGCCGCCCATCAAGTGTCGGGCATTCCCGGTATTACGGTGGCGATCGCTTTTACCTTACCAGCAGCACTTCTATGGAGCTATGACGATGCTCTGTGGTGGCGACTGCTCAATCGACCTCTTCCACTTTCCCGCTCTTTTCGTCCAGTTGCACAAGCGCTATCGCTCGTGTGGTTAACCGGACTCACCTACTTGATGTCATTTCACTATTTTTGGCGCTTACCCTCAGACCAGCCTGTCTTTGGCAAACAGCTCTCGACGTTGTTTGCGGACGGTGCGCCATTACTGCTTAACCCTAGCCTATTTGTTTTAACAGCCCTAACGCTCCTAAGTTGGTTTTACCTGGCCTATCCTCGGCATCGTGGCAGCCATTGGGGATTGGTACAGCGAGATATTGTCATGCTGCTACTAATTGCTGCTGTTGGTCTAGTTGCACTGTGGAATTGGGGCATTTACCCCATTCTTGAAATCGGCACCTACCTCTACAACGTGCTGCTGTTTTTACTAGCCGCCAGCTTTATCCGGCAGGGATTAGCTAAAGGCAACCGTATCCTGTTTTGGTGCGGTATGAGCACTCTAATTCTGCAAATTCTTAGCCGTATTTTGGAATACGACACAGGGCTATTGCTCAAATCAGTTGTGTTTCTGATGTGTGGCGTTGGCGTCATGCTGGTTGGATTCTGGTTTGAACGTTACGTCCGCACGCTTACCCCATCCACCCTGACTCCCGCTCCCCAGGAAGAAACCGTATGATCCCCAGTTCCTCCCCCAAGCCTGACTCCCTGAGTCCTCTTCCCTCTCCAACCCAGCCTTCCATTCCAGTTCTTGTCCCTCGCCCCCTAACACCTTCTTGGCGGTTCTGGCTTCCCTTAGCGCTACAAACCATCCTCATTTTGCTAGTGCCGATTCAGGCGGTACATACTCAAGCTACAGGCAAAAGTGTCACCCTCCAAACTGCACCCGTCGATCCCTATAACCTGTTTCGCGGCTACTACGTGAACTTGGGGTATGACATTTCTAGACCCGCGACGCTACAAAAGCTGCCGGGTTGGAATACGATTGACGCGGCAGCTTCTAATCCCTTTACTAGGCGATCGCGCTTTCAAGGAACTCAAGATTTGTATGTGATTCTGGAAGCTCCTAATGTCGCAACTGCTTCCAACCAGGCTCCAAAACCCTGGAAACCGATTGCAGTTAGAGGCGATCGCCCCACCAACTTACCCACCAACCAAATTGCCCTCAAAGGCAGCTATGAAGGCGGCTGGATCAATTACGGCCTAGAAACCTACTACATCCCCGAAGACAATCGCGCCGAAATCAACGACCGAATTGCTCAGCTCCAAACTCAAATTCCCCAAAACCGTCAGGCGATCCCCTTTGTGGTGGATATCAAAGTTGCCGCCGACGGTACAGCCGTTCCAATTGGCTTTTGGCTAGAGCAAAAGGAGTACAGCTATTAGCTGTTAATTAGCTGGGCGTAATTAAACATAAAATCCTAAAAGTCTGTGCCGCCCGCGCAGCGGGCGGCACAGACTTTTAGAAGCTTGTTTTTATTTAGGTCGAACTACTTAGCTGTCTTTTGTCCTACACTGCGCGTAGCTTACGTCGTGGAAGGGGTGGGCTGGAGCAAAATACTATGCTTCGCCACCGCTGACTCATGCTTTGCAACCATGTCGCAAACATGCTTTATCCGTCATCTCCTAGGAGCATTGCCAGCAAGGCCTTCTGCGCGTGGAGACGATTTTCTGCTTCGTCCCAAACGCGAGATTGAGACCCTTCGATCACTGCGTCGGTAATTTCCTCTTCGCGGTGGGCGGGCAGACAGTGGAGCACAATCGCCTGCGGATCGGCCTGACTCAGCAGAGCCTCATTTACTTGGTAGGGCTGAAAGACAGGAACCCGACTAGTTGCCAGGTCTTCTTGCCCCATACTGGCCCACACGTCGGTATAGAGGACATGACTTCCCTTTGCGGCAAGTTGGGGATCGTCTGTGAGTAAGATTTCGGTGCGATCGCCGGCGATCGCCTTGGCCTGTTCTACAATTGCCGGATGCGGTTTGTAGTCGGGTGGGGTAGCGACTCGCACGTTCATTCCTACTAGGGCACAGCCCAAAATCAGCGAGTGCGCCATATTGTTGCCATCACCCACATAGGTCAACGTTAACCCGTCAAAGCTGCCAAATTCTTCCTGCACTGTTAACAAGTCTGCTAAAACCTGGCAGGGATGTTCCCAGTCGGTGAGGGCGTTGATTACGGGAATCTGGGCATAGTGGGCAAAGGTTTCAATTTCCTTTTGCTCAAACGTGCGGATCGCCACAATGTCTAAATAGCGATCTAATACCCGCGCTGTGTCAATGGTTGGCTCGCCTCGCCCTACTTGCGTTGAGCTGACATTGAGATCAATCACCTGTCCACCAAGCTGATACATCGCCACCGAGAAGCTGACGCGAGTTCGGGTAGATGCCTTTTGGAAAACCAGCCCCAACACCTTATCGCAGCGTATTTTGGTTCGCCCTGCTTTTAACTCGGTCGCCAGTTCTAAAAGTGCCTGTACCTCTTCTCTGGCCAAGTCTGCCAAGCTAAGTAAATCGCGCCCTTTCAACGACACTGTGCTCATCCCCGCTGCCCAACGTGAAAATAAAACCCTATCACACGATGGGCGATGATCTGGAGCTAGTGAGCACTTTTTTGAATGGTCGCGATTAATCGCGTGACGCTAGAGTGCGCGTCGCTTCTTTGGCCGCAATAGTTTCTGAAGTTCTACCGCCCAAAACCCTACTGTACTAACCCCTAAACAAATCAACAGCTCTTGCCCTGTAAGCGGTTGAGTTTGAAATACTCCTTGCAGCCAAGGCACAAAAATCACCACCATTTGTAGTCCAAAGGTTAGTAGAACCGCACCCAGCATGGCTTTGTTGCTAAATAGACCCCGGCGTATGATCAGGTCGCGCTCCGATCGCATGGCTAACGCCAACCACATGCGAGAAAATGCCAGTGTGGCAAACACCATCGTCTGCCAGTTTTGCCATCCCTGCTGCTCTGCCCAGTAGCCCAGCCCTAGAAAGACCAAACCCATTAGCAGACCAACCCACACAATATCTCGACCTACCCCTCGGCTAAAAACGCTTTCTTTAGGTGGATAGGGCGATCGCTTCATCACATCGTCTTCGGCGGGTTCAACGCTTAGCGCCAGTGCCAGTAATCCGTCGGCCAGTAGATTAATCCAGAGAATCTGAATTGGCTTCAATGGTAGGGGCAAAGCTAGCAGCGGCGCTAGCAGCATGATCACGACCCCACTTACGTTGCCTGTGAGGCTGTAGCGAATAAACTTGCGGATATTGTCATAAATCACCCGCCCCTCTTCAACTGCTGCCACAATGGTCGAAAAGTTGTCGTTTAGCAACACCATATCGGCAGCTTCTTTGGCCACGTCGGTGCCCGTAATGCCCATAGCAACGCCAATGTCTGCTTTTCTAAGCGCAGGGGCATCGTTTACCCCATCCCCTGTCATCGACACAATTTCGCCGTTGTTTTTCAGAGCTTCGATGATCTTCAGCTTTTGCTGCGGCGACACGCGCGCATAGACCGACACGGTTTTCACCCGGTCTTGCAACTCTGGCACCGACAACTGGTTGAGCTGCTGACCCGTCAGGTATTCTCCATTGGTGGAAATCGTTAACTCTTCGGCAATGTGACGCGCCATTAGGGGGTGATCCCCGGTGATCATGACGGTACGGATGCCTGCTTCAGTGCAGGTTTGGACGGCAGTTTTTGCTTCGGGGCGGGCAGGGTCGAGCATACCCACCAAACCAGCCATCACCAAGTTTGTCTCCACCGTTGCCTCTGTACCGGGGGCAGGCAATTCATCTAGCAATCTGAAGGCTACGCCTAAGACGCGGGTTCCGGTACTGGCTAATTTATCGTTTTCATCCTGCACGTTTTGGCGATCGCTCCCCTCAAGGGGTTCGATCTGGTCATGATTCCAAAAGTGGCTAGATATGTCTAGCAGTCCGCCGACTGCGCCTTTCGTTAGGGCAATATAGCGGGCGGGTGGCAGCGTTGACAGGCTGGCAATTAATGCACCGACATCGCTATTCCAGGTGCGATCGCCCAATTCATGAATCGTAGTCATGCGCTTGCGATCCGAGTCAAACGGCGCTTCAGCCACACGGGGCAGCAGTACCTCTAAGGCTTCTTTGCCAAGACCGAGGCGATCGGCTGCTACTACCATGGCGATTTCAGTTGGGTCACCGATGGCTTTTGTAGCTCCGCTAGCAGGATCGCTCTGTTGAACCAGTGCGTTATTGCAGAGAGTGCTACCAACCAGCGTTAGCGCCATCGGAGATTCTAGGGGAGTGCCTTCTCCGGGCTTAAAAATAGATTTTTCTCCATCTAGCCGAGAGGTCACTTCGGCAAACGATTCGCGCAGTTGTACCTGCTGCCCCGCCAGTGCCAAGATGGTCACCGTCATCCGGTTTTCGGTGAGGGTGCCCGTTTTGTCGGAACAGATTGTGGTCACAGAGCCAAGCGTTTCAACCGCAGGCAGTTTGCGGATCAGCGCGTGGCGTTTCAGCATCCGGCGCGACCCAATGGCCAGAGCGATCGTGACGACAGCGGGTAACCCCTCTGGAATAATCGCAACTGCCAGACTAACGGCAATTAGAAATAGCTCCTGTACATCGTCGCCACGGACAAACCCAATCATAAAAATAACGGCCACCAGCGCCAGCGCCACGATCGCGAGCCGCTGACCTAGAAAATCGAGCCGCTTTTGCAGCGGAGTCTGCTCGCTTTCGACCGATTGAATCGAGTCAGCAATTTGTCCTAACTGGGTTGCCATCCCCGTTGATATCACCACGCCTTTACCGCGTCCGTAGGTAACTACGGTGCCCATAAATGCCATATTGCGGCGATCGCCCAGCGGCAAGTCCTCTCCTTCAATTGAGGCTATGTGCTTCTCGATCGATTCCGATTCGCCTGTAAAAGCGGCTTCTTGGGTGCGGAGATTGGTACTTTCTAGCAGCCGACAATCTGCTGGCACCTGGTCACCATCTTCTAACTGCACAACGTCGCCTACAACCAGCTCACGAGCCAGCACCTGCTCCCACTGGGCATCTCGCAAGACTCGCGCCTTGGGTACTGCCATTTTTCTCAGCGCCGCAAACTCTTTTCCAGCGCTATACTCTTGCGTAAACCCCAGCACCGCGTTAAACACAACGATCGCCATAATCGCCAGAGCATCTTGAAAATCGCCTAAGACTGCCGATGCCACCGCTGCCACGATTAGCACCACAACTGCCGTTGCCTTAATTTGATCCCACACCATCAGCCAGGGATTTTTCAGCGGTGGCTCTGTCAGTTCATTTGCCCCGTTTTTAGCGCGTCTCTGCTCTACTTCGGCATGACTCAGCCCCTTAGATTCAGACGTGCCGAGTTGGGCTAAGACTTGAGTCGTGTCTTGTTGGTACCATTCACTCATTAGGGTTTAGAAGTTACAGCGCCTTGCGCTTGAATCAAGATGGGTGGACAAAAAAACTTGCAGAGTGCAAGGCTAATCAAAACGAACGGTTGGGTCAGCGTTTTAGGTCAGGGCAGTTAAAGCCGTAGCAAAAGGCACGAAAACTCAGTAAAGCCTCAGACACCTGCTACAAGTAGATGAATTGCTCTTTTTAGAACAGATCACCATTAAGAGTAAATCATACAGATTGCTCCTAAGGAGATACCTGCAGGTTTGAGTTTAAACAAAAATTGGTGTGACTGAAAGATTCTGAAGAAATTAATTTCAACGCCAGATGTCTTGCGCGAATCCAGCAGCGAGAGCGTAGATTGTTTCCCGGCTTCACTAGGAAACAATTTACGCAAGAGATCTACTGAATCAGCTCAATATTAACGAAGAGCAAGGGCAGGTGGGGCGGGGATCTGCTGCAAGAAGTTTTTGAGTAACTGCTTACCTGCCGCCGTCAGAATGCTTTCTGGGTGAAACTGTACGCCTTGAATGTGGGGAAACTGGCGGTGGCGCACGCCCATGATAGTGCCGTCATCTACCCAAGCAGTGATTTCTAGCGAGTCTGGACAGGTGGAGCGATCGATCACCAGGCTGTGGTAACGGGTTGCTGTCATCGGATTAGCCACGCCCTCAAACACGCCTACGCCCGTGTGATGAATTTGGGACGTTTTGCCGTGCATCAATTCCTTTGCCGATGTAATAGTGCCGCCAAACATTAAACCAATGCCCTGGTGGCCTAAGCAAACGCCCAATAGTGGAATAGTAGGGCCAAGCTGTTGAATCACATCGGGCGAAATCCCGGCATCTTCTGGTCGTCCGGGGCCAGGTGAAATGACGATCGCATTGGGCTGCAACTGCCGAATTTCGTCTACTGTGATCTGGTCGTTACGAACTACCCTGACATCTGCCGCCACTGGTAGCTCTGATCCCAATTCGCCTAAGTACTGCACCAGGTTGTAGGTAAAGCTATCGTAGTTGTCGATTACAAGAAGCATGGGCGGGTAGTTGGGAATGAGGGTCTTGGGTGGGGTCTTGGGGGACTGGGTCGGAGGTGCCTATGCCTGGTTTGTCGGTGGTGACGTTGAGAAAAAAGGGACTTTGGAAGCCCGTAGATCAATTTAGCAGTCGTTAAAAGTTAGCGTTTATGAGGGTTAGCAGGGGAGGAAGTAGGAGCGACCCTGCCACGAGAACAGCCGCGATCGCCGCCATGAGCACTGCCCCAGCCGCACAGTCTTTAGCTGTTTTTGCTAGCTCGTGATAGGTTTGCTTGACGGTTAAATCAACAACCGATTCCAGCGCGGTATTGAGCAACTCCATCGTTAGAACTAGACCACTCGTCAGTCCAATCACGGCAATTTCGACTTGACTCAATTGCAGGAAAATAGCAAGGGCGATCGCCACACAGCCCACTAGCAGATGAATCCGAAAGTTGCGCTGAGTACGAAAAGCATAACTCAAGCCCGCCCAAGCGTACTTAAAACTGACAACTAAGCTGGGAGCTACTTTCCAGGCCAACTCGCGGTTGGGCTTGATAAAAGTCTGATGGGGCGAGGAGCTTGGAACATTAGGCGGAGTCTCTGTTGAGATAGGTTGAGACATAGATTCGGTGTCATAGAGGGGACGAAAGTAGCAGGAAGTCGGACTGTTTGGTCGAATTATTCAGCCGAACTACTCATAACCATTTAAATTAACTATTGACAAAGATGCTTGATAAAAAAAGTTTGAAAGGTATGAACAGGGTAAATAAAGGGAGCAGTTATGTTCCAAGGAGAGTGTTATCTAACTAAAAGGCTTTGGATGAAGGACTTAAAAGGTTTCTGCTTACAACCTGACTAAATGCTTACAACCTAACCAAATACAGCATGACGGTAGTCCTAAATTGGTAAGGATTTTTTGATGGGCGGGATTCGCCCGCCCATCAAAAAATCCTTACATCAATACCAATACCCAGCATGACTACTAAAAGCGACTAGCGAATGTGTTCTTTACTACCTTAAACAGAAGAGAATCCCATGGATCAGAACACCTACAGGAAAGTTTAACGGAATAATCATGCAGATTCAGAAATGCCAGGGTTGTAATGAACCGTTCTGGTTAATCGTACTGAATCGATAGCCCTACGGCGTGTAGCAGATTTTCTTGTTGATGCAACATCCCGATTAGGCTTGCCTCATCCGGATGATCCCACCCCAGTAGATGCAGTAGTCCATGAGCTGCTAGCCATGCTAACTCTTGCGTCAAGCTATGGCCTCGGTCTTGTGCCTGTTGTTGGGCAGTTTCTACAGAAATTACCAGATCGCCAAGATAAAGTGGTAGTTCGGCGATCGCCTCTTGGGGCAGCGGTTGTGCTGACTCTAGTGCCGCGAACGCCAGTACATCAGTGGGCTGATCCTTCTGACGATACTGAGCGTTCAAGCGCTGAATTTCCTCGTCATCGCTCAGGCGAAGGCTCAGCTCATAGTGTGGAATGTCGGAGATGTCAGGCGACAACTGTTCTAACCATGTTTGAAACCATCTTTCCCAGGTCTCTAACGAAATTGGCGATCGGGTCGCATCACCTTTTACAGAGTCTTTTTCGTCTCTGTGACTGTGGTCTGCTTCCTCGCTATTGTCTTCAAAAAAATAATCCTGAAGAGTAATTTCAACCTGAACGGTCTGCACTTGGAGCATTGTCGCACCTCACTAAGTGAATCATCGGGCTATATCATTCTTACAGCCACATCATTCTTGCAATCGTTGGCTGATACGAATTACCAAATCACTCTAAGAGGATGTTTGAAAAGTGATTGGCTGTGATTTTGGGCACTGAGTGATCCCCCCTAACTCCCCTACCCTTCGGGAAGCCGCTTCGCGTCTATAAAAAGGGAGGAACTGGATTCAAAGTCCCCCTTTTTAAGGGGGATTTAGGGGGATCGATACCGTTTTTATACCAGCGACGGGACTTTTAAAACATCCTCTAAGCGGACGTAAGTAAACAGAAAAGCTCAAAAGCTTATGACGTTTACCATGTGGGCAACGCAAAGCCTTAAAAGCTCGTTTCAGTTGATTAAAACCACTCTATAACCAGCTTACATAAACGTTACAAGACAGGGTAAGCTCGCCTGTTTTACAGTTTGCGACTTATTCTAAGTATTCTAAATAGCTGGTCGCGGCTGCTTCCAATCACAGTGTCAGAATCAAAGGCTCCGTTTCAAAGAGTTACATCCGATTGAACGTCCGATTGAACGTTTAGAGCTAAGCCCGCTTAGAGCTTTGGAGAATTAAAAATATGCGCTGGCAATTTGGTCGAAAGAGTAGCAACGTTGAAGATAGACGCGGCAGGGGAGGCTCCGGTGCAGTCGTCGGAGGAGGCATTGGGATGTTTCTACTGGCTCTCGTTGTTACTCTTTTGGGCGGCGATCCAAGCCTGATTTTAGACCAAGTGACGACAGGCTCAGATCCCTACAACAACCCTGCTCAGGTGGCTCCTGCTCCCCCTGCCGATGATGAAACAGCTAAATTTGTCTCTGTTATTCTGGGCTATACCGAAGACACTTGGAGTCAAATTTTCAGAGAATCTGGCTCGCAATATATTAACCCAAAACTCGTTTTGTTCTCTGGCGTAGTGCAGTCTGACTGCGGCACTGCCGAGTCGGCGATGGGTCCTTTTTACTGCCCCTTAGACCAAAAAATTTATATAGACACCAGCTTTTTTCAAGATATGGAAAGTGAGCTAGGGGCACCCGGAGATTTTGCCCAAGCTTACGTGATTGCCCATGAAGTCGGACACCACGTTCAGAACTTATTAGGTATTTCAGGTCAAGTGCAGGAGACGCAGCAGCGCGTGGGTGAAGCTGAAGCCAATCAGCTCTCCGTGCGGCTAGAGTTGCAGGCAGATTGCTTTGCTGGAGTTTGGGGAAACCGTACCCAACAAGCGCAGAAAATTCTGGAGCAAGGAGACGTAGAAGAGGCATTGGGTGCCGCTACGGCCATTGGAGATGATCGGCTTCAAAAACGAGCTAGAGGGTATGTTGTACCTGACTCCTTCACCCACGGCAGCTCTGAACAACGAGTTCGCTGGTTCACACAAGGGATTAAAACAGGCGACCCGAATGAGTGCAATACATTTGATACTCGCAATCTTTAAGTAACTTGATGTACCAGGGTGTTTCGAAAAGCGAGGTGAAGCAAGATATAAACATCACAAATAAGCTCCCAAGTTTATCTGGCCTTGTGGAAACGTAAAGTATACTTTTTGATGGATGAAAGGATAAGAATTAATGGTAAGAATTAAAGAGTCTTCAATTTAAGTGAATTTGCTTACAGTTCGGTTCCCTGTTCTACCTTTATCTTTTCACTTACCTATGTTTGAAGTCGGTGCACTTGTTCTCTGGCTTTCTCTGTTCACTGTTATTCCCTCACTGGCTAAGAGTTCGGACTTACGAGGCGATCGCCTTCCCCCATTGGGTAGTTCTCACTTAACTCAAAAAAATAAATAGCCTGCGTGTTTTCAACAACTTTCAACAAATATCTAGACTTTGCCAATTACGCAGCTAAGTAGTTCAACCTAAATAAAAACAAGATTCTAAAAGTCTGCGCCGCCCGCGCAGCGGGCGGCGCAGACTTTTAAGGTTTTATATTTAATTACGCTCATCTACTTATGCTTTTTAGCTGAATTTGCCTCATGGAGATTTACTGCGAAATCACTCACCTGCCTTTTTTCTTATAGCGGTAGCCATGATCAATAGGACGCCTCCCTGTCATTCCCGCGCAGGCGGGAATCCATCTGCTCGATAGGTGCGGGGGTGGATTCCCGCCTGCGCGGGAATGACGCTATCATGTCCTAAGCTTTATGACTATGGCTATAAAAGCAGGTGTTTTTTTATACAGCGAAACCTGTTACATCGCTAATCAATGCTGACTCCGCCAACCGTTTTGGGTCGGGTTCGGCTAAGGGGAGGTGCCTGTTCCATTTCCCGCTTATGCAGATAATGAGATTGAAAATGCTGCTGCCACATCGCAGGAGCATCTAAAGTTTCACCGCCGTGCTTGGTGAGACGTTGACGCACTTGGCACAATAGTGGCGTATTGACACATGCTCCAGCAATAATGACTTGCCCTTTCGTCAATGCCGGTAGTTCTTTAAGCAAATCCCGTCCAGCAGCTTCTACCCCATACTTCAGGCTATCTTGATCCACTGGGTTTACAATTCGCATAATGAACTGGCTCATACACTGCGACAGTACATCTGAGTCGAGCTTGCCGGGTCGTTGGGTAATTAGCCCCATACCTAGGCCAAATTTTCGCCCTTCACTTAGAATGGTTCGCAAAATTGTTTTGCAACGAGAGGGTTCGTGGGCTGGAGCAAATCGATGCGCTTCTTCTACCAATATGAAAATAGGATATGGCAAGTAGTTTTCATCGTCGTCTGTGATATTGCCCTTTTGCGTGTTCATGCGCGCTTGGTTAGCTTGCCGCAACACAGCCGCACAGATCACTTGCTGCTCTTCTTGACTAATTTCGTTCATCTGCAATACGGTGACTTGACCGGGTTGAAACAAGTCTCTAGGAGTCATATGGTCAAAGGTGTGAAAATACCGCGATCGCTCCAATCGGTCGAGCTTCCACTCCAATGCAGGTGCTGAAGAACCCGTCTTTTCGTTACCATCGTCATCCTGGCTCCGGTCTGCTTCATAGACAGCCGCAATCAAATCTTGTACACCCCAGCGATGATCTCCGCGCCGATGTTTTTGTAAAAGGATAAACGCTTTATTAAGAATAGACTGCTGGCGATCGCTCATCTCTGGCAGCAGTGCCAAAATGTCGTAGTAGTCCAGGGAAGAAACTCGAATCCGCACATCGTCCGGGGTTAGCACTTTGACTTGGGGAGCGTAGCCATCTTCCGTCGTAAAGGCTGGATGTCCTCGCATGTCTGCTAAGGTGGCGTACTCACCGTGGGGGTCAAAAATTAATACGGCTGCCCGATTGTGAGGTGCCAGCAATTCTTCCACCAGTACGCCAGCCGTGTACGATTTGCCCGATCCAGTCCCCGCTAAAATAGCAATGTGGGTGCTGACTAGCTCCTTTACGTCTACCGCAATCGGCACGGCATTCTGTTCACGCAACAATAAGTAACCCAGATAAGCCGCACCGATCTCTCCGGGCTGCTTTTTATTGAGCACCAGACGTAAGCACTCATCACTGGCTAAATACACCTTATAACCAGGGTCGGGTGTCTTGCGAGGGTTGAGAAACCCCAGTGCCGGGTTGAAATAGCCAATTACATCTACCGTCACTTCGTAGATTTCTGGATTGGGATGAGAAAACCCCACTAAAGCCGCGATCGCCTCTGGGCTGATTTCTGTATCGGCAAACATGCGATCGGGTAAATGGTCAATCAAGCACCGGGCTGAAATCTTTCCCAAAATCTGAAGCATTCCTGACGCTATATCTTCGGTGGGCGCATCGTAGTAAACAAACTCACCGACTTTGACGTGGCGATTATTGGCCGTAATAAACACGTATTGATTGGCATTTTCACCAGGCCCTTTGACTGTACCGATTGCCTGTAACGAAGATAAACAGGGAAGTGCTAATGTCATGAGAGTCAGAACACGATAAGAGAGTCAATTACGCCAATACGTCACGTTGACAACATTTAGGTCACGTCAACGACATTGCGGCGATCGCCGCTTCATCAAAGACTAATCAAAGCCTCAGTTTTGAAAGTAGTTAGCTTTACCAAATTTCGGGTTGGTCTGAAAGTTCAGTATCGCTACGGGTGGAACTATTTTCCACCCGAAATAAAGCGGTCAAAACGTAGGGAAATCACGGATTCTAGTCGCCCGTAGAACGTGTAATGTGGAGCAAGTTAAGCCTTTGGATGTAACTGAGATGAAATCGGCTAACTTTCCTCCAGGGGTGGTCATCTAACCAGTTTATCGCTCGTTGAACGTAAGCTTGACTCAGTTCATTGGGTCTATTGGGTTGTGCATCAAGGCTATCTTAGTCCTTCCGCTTCCACTCAGCAGATTTATCTGCGTTACTTCCTCACTATTAGCAATGAGGGTAGTGGTATTGATGTAAGGATTGCTTGATGGGCGGGCTTCGCCCATCAAACAATCCTTACCAATTTAGGACTACCGCAATGAGCATCAAGCCAATAAGGGTAGAGGTTTGCAGGCAATCAGCAACTCCAGCATTACTCTTTACATACCGCAGAGTTTAGTATTCCTGAGAAGTGGGTTGTAAAGACCATGGCAAACCATTCCCCCGCATTTCAACCCCCTGTTCTTGCAGTGGCTACAATGGTCAAGCCCCAGTATAGCCAACGTCTTCAGCAGTTTGAGCGCGACCTCC
>Ga0335394_10000326_pt1 | contig 48962 bp, 50 predicted proteins | sample MAT03_FD_205741 | JGI IMG/M metagenome (GOLD analysis project Ga0335394, IMG submission 205741) | Freshwater microbial communities from Lake Fryxell liftoff mats and glacier meltwater in Antarctica - MAT-03 (spades assembly) (version 2) ... | reverse complement strand
CATCGGTGAATTTTTGAACGGTTTCTTCTCCATTCTTAACATCGTCTTCCGATACGCCTTTAATTTTTTTGAGCTGTTCGTTTGTGTCTTTGCGAATGCTGCGCACGCTTACTTTGCCGTGTTCACATTCCTGACTAGCCTGGCGCACCAATTGCTTTCTGCGTTCTTCTGTCATCATGGGAATGTTAATAATTATTTGCTGACCATCATTTTGAGGTGTAAGGCCTAAGTTGGCGATCATGATTGCCTTTTCAATTTCTTGGATAAGATTTTTTTCCCACGGTTTGATAAACAAGGTGCGGGCATCGGGTGAAGTAATAGATGAAATCTGATTGAGCGGGCTCATGGCACCGTAATAAGAAACCTGAATACCATCCAGCATGGCCGGGTTTGCTTTTCCAGCTCGAATTTTTGCCAGCTCACTGCCAACATGATTCAAAGCTTTATTCATTTGATCTTGTGCTTCTTCCAGAAATAATTCAATCTCTTCCATACGCTACGTATTTACGAATGACGATTTTATATTTACGATTTTAATGATACCGTTTAGCTGATGAGGGTTCCCGCTTCCTCACCTTTGGCTATTTTCAACAAGTTGCCTTTTTTGTTCATATCAAAAACGATAATGGGCAATTTGTTTTCCTGACACAGCGTAAAAGCTGTCATGTCCATAATGTTTAATTTCTTTTGGTACGCTTCCTGAAAACTCAATTTACTATATCGAACGGCATCCGTAAACTTTTCAGGATCTTTATCATACACGCCATCCACCCGAGTTCCTTTTAAAACAACTCCGGCCTGAAGTTCAATGGCCCGTAAACTTGCTGTTGAATCCGTTGTGAAATATGGATTACCGATGCCCGCTCCAAAAATTACAATCCTTCCTTTTTCGAGGTGGCGGATCGCTCTGCGTCTGATAAAAGGTTCACATACCTGCTCCATTTTTATTCCAGACATTAATCGGGTATACATACCATGTCGTTCCAATGCACTTTGCAAGGCCATCGCATTAATAACTGTTGCCAACATGCCCATATAGTCTCCCTGCACGCGATCAATACCAAGTGCTTCGGCCTGACCGCCTCTAAAAATATTGCCGCCTCCTATTACAATCGCAATTTCAACCCCAGCCTCTTTAACAGTTTTAATTTCTTCCGAATACTGTTCTAGTACTGCGGGATCTATATGACTGTTTTTGGAGCCCATCAGCGCTTCACCGCTGAGTTTGAGGAGGATGCGTTTATATTTCATGAGGTTAGTATGTTGATGGCAAATATATTTTATTTAAGGGCTACAAGCACTTTGAAATCTTGAAAATGATCCTTTAATTTTTATTTAGCCCACTAAAAAACATTTCCGCCCCAAACAAAATCTTTAAATTGGTGATGGGCGTAACGGCTTATTAGTGAAAATTCTTTCAGTTTAATGGAGGCGGTTCGTTGCTTTAAAGTCAAAAAGTCCTGTTCAATGGCTGTTTCTTTCACTTCAATACCTTCTCTCTCATCTATAATAAAGTCAATCTCTTGGCCGGTTTTGCGTTGGTAATAGTTTAAGCTGTCAACTAACGGCATAAGTTGGGCGGCAATGGCATTTTCAAACACTTGGCCGCTTGATAATTGAGCGCCTGCTAACTCGTTTAATATTCCACTATCCGAAAAAAACAATTTGGGCTGTTGAGAGATTGCTTGATCGATATTTTTAGAATAGGGCTTGAGCAAGTAAATAAAATAAGTGTGTTCAAAAAGGTCGAGGTAGCTTTTGAGTTTAGTCCGGTTTATGCCTGCTATGCTTCCTAGTTTACTATAATCTATTTTGCTACCTACCCGGGCAGCTAGCAACTTTGCCACTCTATATAAGTCTTCACTTATTGAAAAATCAGAAAGTAGTTTAACGTCTAATTCGATATACGAATTGATGATGTCGCGCAATAACTCCTGCTTATTTTTTTTATTTTTTTGCAAAACTACTTCTGGAAATCCGCCATACTGAACATACTCTTCATACAATTTATTACATCGCTCATACCAGGGTTTACTGTATGATTTCCGGGCGTATGATAAAACATTTTTAATTCCGCTTTCTTTAAAGTCGAGGAATTCATCGAAGCTTAATGGATACATCTCAAATATTCGCTTGCGGCCAGCCAGGCTTTCTGAAAATCTATTTTTGATGTAGTATGAACTGGAGCCACTAACAATAAATTTTACCGAATAGGTGTCGTAAACATATTTGATGAAGCTTGGCAGAGTTTCCACCAATTGAATTTCGTCAATGGCAATAACACAGGGAATCGAAAAATTAAGCCCTTGGAGTTGCAATTGTTCTACAATACTTTCGTAATTGGGCGTTGCAAACAGAATTCGAATTTCAACCCGCTCGCAATCCAACAGAATCTTGTTAGCGTGAGTTACTTCCTCCATCAGATAATGAATAGCCACACTTTTGCCTACTCTACGCATGCCTGTTATTACGGTTACTTGCCGTTGGGCAAGGTGCGCGCGTAACTCCGGAAAGCACTTTCTAATTTTCATACCATAAAATTAGACAAATAGTTATACTTTATGTCAAAAAATTAGTCAAATAGTTATTCTGCCGTACTTTAAAAACACGCAAGCAGGACTCCCTATTCAAACATGCACAATTTCATGGCGTCACTGCGCCATAGCGGTTGGTAATTTGCACTGATCAAAACTCAATCAGCACCTGACCCTTCTCAACGCTATCACCCTTTTTTACTTTTACATTTTTTACAACACCTTCACCTGGCGATTTTAAAATGTTTTCCATCTTCATGGCTTCGAGTATCAACAGTGCATCGCCCGGCTTCACTGTATCACCCGCTTTTATTTTCAGATCAATAATTAAACCGGGCATGGGCGCTTTGATTGAATTGACTTTGCTGCTGGCAGTATTAGTCATCCCCATTTTTTCGAGCAACAGATCAAACTTGTCTTTCAGGATTACTGAATAGTTTCGGCTATTGATCTTGAGGGTGATCGTTTTTGTTTCAACATCATTCTTAATCAGCTCAGCGCGGTAACTTTTGTTTTTATATAAGATATGATAATAGCCATCGGCAAGTTGAACAAGATCCCACGTGTGAGGTTCTCCGTTCACCAACCAACCCGATTCATCAGAATCAATCTCAAATACTTTATTGTTAACGGTAGCTTTGCGCATAATTGAATGTTCAATAGTTGTGGTTTTCCAGAAACCAGCATCCAGTATCCATAGAGTGCATTGCAAAATAGATAAAGTCATCGTTACTTTGCCCTGTCATGAAAGAAAATCATGACAGGGGTGCCAAAAAAAAGGGCTGAGATCATACCCATAGAACCTGATGCCGGTAATGCGGACGAAGGGAGGCAAAATAAACACGTAAGTAAGGTACATTCCCCGATGTGCCTGCGGGTTTAAACGAAAAGTAAGCATGTTAAAATTTATTGTGTGTGCAGCATTTAGCGTGCTGGGTTGGAGCGCAACAGCGCAGGCTGTCATTCGCGGTTACGTGAAAGACAAACAAACCGGACAAGCTCTTTCAGGAGCAACTGTGTCGCTAAATGAAACTAATCAAGTTGAAGTAACAGATGAGAATGGTTATTTTTCGTTTAGTCAATTGGCTGATGGAAATTACGAAGCAGAGATTCGCTTTGTCGGTTACAAAACAACAACTCAAAAACTGGAGGCCAATCAATACGGTTGGGTTTCAATTCTGTTGGACGAAGATGTTTTTATAACGGATCAGGTAATTGTTTCGGCAACGCGAGTAGATGAAAATGGCCCGACCACCTTTACGAGCATCAACAAGGCTGCTTTACAAAAGCAAAATTTTGGTCAGGATCTTCCCTTCATCCTTAACTGGACTCCCTCTTTGGTAACAACTTCTGATGCAGGTGCGGGTGTTGGCTATACAGGCTTGCGTATTCGCGGAAGCGATGCCACGCGCATTAATGTAACCATCAACGGAATTCCTTTAAACGATAGCGAAAGTCAAGGTGTGTTTTGGGTTAATACTCCCGACCTCGCCACATCCACGCAAAGTGTGCAGGTGCAACGTGGTGTGGGCACCTCTACCAATGGTGCGGGTGCTTTTGGTGCGAGCGTGAATATGCAAACCAATACCCGAAATGATAATGCTTCCGCAGATGTGATAAATTCATTTGGATCATTTGGTACGCGCAGACATACGGTTGCCTTTGGTACAGGACTGATCAACGACAAGTTTGTATTTGACGGCAGGCTTTCGCAGATTAATTCTGATGGCTATGTCGATCGCGCAAGCTCCAACCTAAAATCGTATTATTTGTCTGGCGGCTATTATGGTAAGAAAACCATCGTGAAGGCTATTGTGTTTGGAGGCAAAGAAATTACCTATCAAAGTTGGAATGGTGTACCCGAGTCTCGTTTGAATAATGACACCGAAGCCATGTTGGAAACTGCTTCCATTGAAGGTTGGAATCAGGAACAAACTGATAACTTACTAACATCAGGGCGAACATTTAATATTTACACGTACAAGAACCAAGTGGATAATTATGCACAAGATCATTACCAGCTTCATGTCTCGCATCGGTTTTCAGAATCGCTTACAGCAAATAGCGCCCTGCATTATACCTATGGCCGCGGATTCTTTGAAGAGTATAAAATTGATGATGATTTTAATAATTATGGTTTGAATGATGTTGTGATAGGAAATGAAACAATCTCATCGAGTGATTTAATACGCAGACGTTGGCTCGACAATAACTTTTATGGAGTTACCTATTCTCTGAATTATGAGAAAGACAAACTGAATTCAATATTGGGCGGTGCCTGGAATCAATATGATGGTGATCATTTTGGAGAAATTATCTGGGCACAGGTTGCCGATGTGCCAAAAGATTACCAATATTATTTTAATAATGGTAGGAAAAGTGATTTCACAATCTACTGGAAAAATAATTATCAACTTACTGATAAGCTAACAGGGTTTATTGATCTTCAGTACAGAGGGATTTCGTATAAGGCTTCGGGTAAGGAGAATAGGCAATTTGATTTTAATGTTGATCAGCAATTTAACTTTTTCAATCCTAAGGTTGGAGCCACTTACGAAATCTCACCTGAACAACAGATTTATACGTCCTACAGTGTGGGCAATCGCGAACCCGTGCGCAATGATTTTATTGATGCCCTTGCCGGGGTAATTCCTAGGCATGAAACTTTACACGACATTGAAGCAGGTTGGAGATACAGAAAAAACAATGTTATCCTTAATGTAAATTATTATTTAATGAATTATAGAAATCAACTGGTGCCAACTGGTGAACTAAATGACGTGGGTGCATCTATTCGCACGAATGTGGATGAAAGTTACCGAACCGGAGTTGAGGTTGAAGGAACGATCAGGCTAAGTCCAAAATTAATCTGGAATGCGAACGTAGCGCTCAGTCAAAATAAAATTAAAAACTTCGATGAAGTGATTTACGACTACGGAACCAATTTTGATGAGTACAATGAAGTAGTAAACACCTTTTCAAACTCCGACATTTCTTTTTCACCAAATGTGATTGCGGGATCGAGCTTAATGTTTTCGCCAATTAAAAATGTTGAGTTGGGATTACTTACAAAATATGTTGGTAAGCAGTTTTTGGATAATACCTCAAAGAATAGCCGTAGCATAGATTCCTATTTTATTAATGACCTGCGGGTGTCTTACATAATAAAGCCGTCATTTATGCGCGAGATGTCTGTTAGTTTGTTGGCGAATAATATTTTCGATGTAGCCTATTCATCGAATGGCTACACCTATGGGTATAGAGGTGGGGCAACTGAATACAGACAGAATTTCTACTATCCGCAAGCAGGCAGAAATTATCTGTTGATGGTGGCGTTGAGGTTTTAGAATTAAACAGTCGCTGGATTCTGGTTACTCGTCACTCTGGTAAATTAATTTCTCAAGTTTCCAGTGACTAGTATCTAGCATCCAGTTCTGATTATCTTTGTACTAATGCCTGAAAAAAAATACCAGCCCTTCACCATTCGTGCGCTCCTACGCCTCACCCGGTTTTGGAATCTGGTTATTATTGGACTAGCTCAATATTTTGCTGCTGGCTTTCTAATTGATAAAAGCCTGATTTGGGATTGGAGATTGTTGGTGCTGGCAACATCAACCGTTGTTATAGCCGCTGCTGGCTACATCATCAACGACTATTATGATATAAAAATTGATTTGATCAATAAGCCCGAACGTGTGGTGATTGGAAAAAGCATCACTCGCAGGTACGCACTTTTCTTTCACAGTATTTTGCTGACGATCGGAGTGGGACTAGGTTTTTTCATTGGTTGGAAAATAGGGGTGATTAATTTTTTCTCGTCTTTTTTGCTCTGGTGGTATTCTAATAGTTTAAAGCGCCAACCTTTCATTGGCAATTTTGTGGTTGCCTGGCTTACCAGTATTTCTATTGTGTTGGTGAATATTCTCTATGATGTAAATAACTCGTTAGTTATTATCTATGCGTTGTTTGCATTTTTCATGACGTTGGTTCGCGAGATATTGAAAGATATGGAAGACCTGAAAGGTGATAATACGTTTGGCTGTCGAACTTTGCCTATTATCTGGGGAATTAGACGGACGAAAATCATAATCTATGTTTTGCTTGCGTTGTTGTTTACTTCGGTGCTGCTTTTAAATGCAAAGTTTGTGGAACTGCCTTTTTATTATTTTTTAGTACTTCTATTTGTGCCACTTGGCTTTCTATTGATTCGTTTAATAAGGGCAGATACCCGGAAGGATTTCTATTGGCTCAGTCAGTGGTGTAAAATCATTATGCTTCTTGGTATTCTCAGCATGGTGTTTATTTAATGGACTTACCAATACTAAGGCGTCTGACCGCTCTTTGCTTAAGCGTAAAACGCTTTGACGCCTCTGCGTAAATTATGGTTATGGTTTTAGAGATGCCCTTAATTTCTTTTATTTGCACTCATGAATCAACCTGCTCGTTTGGCTGTATTTCTTTCAGGCAATGGCTCCAATGCCGAACAAATTTGTTTTTATTTCACAAATCATCCTACAATTACGGTAGCCCTTGTTTTGAGTAACAATCCTGAGGCATTCGGATTACAACGCGCTCAAAAGTTTAACATTCACACCAAAGCGTTTAACAAAAACCAATTCCACGAAAGAGATGTGGTATTGAATTGGTTGAAGGAGGAGCAAATTACACACATAGTATTGGCTGGTTTTCTTTGGATGATTCCGCAAAGCCTGATTCAAGCATATTCAAAACACATTATAAACATTCATCCGGCATTACTGCCAAAGTTTGGCGGTAAGGGAATGTATGGATCGAAAGTTCACGCTGGCGTTAAAGCAGCAGGTGAAACCAAGACTGGAATAACCATACATGAAGTGAACGAAAAATATGATGAGGGGAAAATTATTTTTCAAGCTAGGTGTGAAGTGCTTCCAGAAGACACGCCCGATTCAATTGCTAAAAAAGTGCAAGCACTTGAGCACTCGCACTATCCGGTTGAAATAGAGCGATGGGTTAAACAATAATTACTTTTTCTCTCTCACAATTATTTCGAAATCCTTTGCCTTAGGAAAGTCTTCGAAGACCCTTTGAATGAAATCATCAGGGATTGCTAATTTTCGTGCAAGCACATCAATCCATGCGCCATCCAAATTAATGATGGCACTGAGTGTTCCATCGTCTTTAAAGAAATGATGCCGAACGCTCCAGCGACTAAAGTCTGAAGTTGCTTTTGTTACCACAAGGTCAACTGTTATTTTATCCTCAAATTTTATTTCACGTTTAAAAATTGCTTCTTCCCTGAAGAGTATCGGGCCTATTCGAAGCTCTTCAAATTTTAAATTGGTAAGACCGTGTTCTGAAAAGCAAGTAATGCGCACGGTGGCACCATAATCATAATAAGCAGAATGTCTTAAGTGTCGGTTTTGATCAATATCAGACCAGCGAACTTGAATGGGGAGCGAATATTTTTCCATTTTTACAAGCCTATCTTTTCGCGCTTGGTCCAGACTTCATTTATGGGATCGCCTTTGCTGCTCTTGCCGCTGTGATGCCAATCACCATCTTCAATAGAAAAATTAAATTCAAGACTTGCGCCTACGCGACTATTATCTCTGGAGAATACTTCAATGTTTTCGGTGTACTTGCCATCTACTGTTGTATAGGCGCCACCGCCAGTTCCAAAAAATTCTTTCGTTTCTACATTGTAAGCGATCCATTGAAATCGTGTACCAGAAAGTATCTTCATCGTTCTTCGAGCTCCCGGTGTCATTTTTTGTAATCCCTTTTCGGTAACTCTGCCAGTAATCAACCAGGCTCCGGCCAGTGCACCTGGTTTGCCATCATCAAGTCGTATAAAAGTTTCATTACGCTCTTTTGTCTTGAAGGTTAGTTTATCTCCTTTCAAGGCAAATTCAGATTTCTGTTCAGTACCGATCCACTCCGGATGCATTGTGTTGAATTCATGTACCTCAATGAATTGATTTTTTTCTATGCGCCAGCTGCCACCAAATGCACCGAGGTAGCTGTTATCTTTTTTATTGTAGATAGCTGCGGAAAAATAATCTCCGGCAACAATCACAACAATCCGGTTTTCTTCAGAACCACTTTGCCAGGCACCGGTAAGGTTAGGGGATTGTGCGGTTGCTAATTGATAGCAGGCAATAAGTATAATTAACAAATATTTTTTCATGGTTGATTAAATTAAGAAATCAAAGTTTAAGGTGTATTAACCTCATTAAAACCATCAGTGGAATTATCTGTCCAACTCATTGGATACTTATCATCTAAAAACTCCAGTGAATCTTCTGTAAGAAAAAGTGGTCGGAATGTATCGACCATCACAGCCAACTCATGCGTTTCCTTTGCACCAATGCTTTTTTCTACCGTGCCCGGATGGGGGCCATGCGGCAAACCACCCGGATGTAATGTAAATGATCCACGCTCTATGCCTCTGCGACTCATAAAATTTCCTTCAGCATAATATAGCACTTCATCACTATCGATGTTGCTATGATTGTAAGGCGCAGGAATTGAAAGCGGATGATAATCAAACAACCTGGGTACAAAAGAACAGATTACAAGGTTACGTGCCTGAAATGTTTGGTGCACGGGCGGTGGCTGGTGAATGCGGCCTGTAATTGGTTCAAAATCGTGAATTGAAAATGCATACGGCCACAAAAATCCATCCCACCCAACCAAGTCAAGCGGACTATAATCATACACGTATTGATGCAGGTAGCCTTGCTTTTTGATCTTCATTAGAAACTCACCTTTGCTCGTTTCAGTAATTAATTCTTGCGGAGGACGAATGTCGCGCTCGCAATAAGGCGAGTGCTCACCCAATTGACCCAATTGATTTCTATATCGCTTTACAGTTTCGACAGGTGAGGCCGATTCAATTATTAAAAGGCGCAGAGGTCCGTCTTCAAATTCTAATTTATAAATCACCGTGCGTGGGATTACCACATAATCGCCCTGCTGGATTTTTAATTTACCAAACTGAGAAATTAAAAATCCTTTTCCATCGTGCACATAAAGTACTTCATCGCCTTCAGCATTTTTATAGAAGTAATCCATCTTGCGCTGTGTTGGCGAACAAATGGAAATTGAGCAGTCGCTATTTGCTAATAGCACCTTGCGCGCTGTAAGATAATCTTCACCTGTAACCGTTACTTTAGATGTATTAAGATGAGTTTGACGCAAAGCATAGTCTTGAATTATTTTTGGACCGTACTTTACCGGATCTTTCACCGCTTTAATTCGCGTAGGCGGATTAATGTGATAAAGATTTGAATAAATACCGGAAAATCCCTCTGAGCTCACCAATTCTTCTTTATACAAACTACCATCCGGTTGCCGGAATTGCGTGTGTCGTTTATGCGGAATGTTTCCTAGTCTGTGGTAGTACATGGCGTTGAGTATTCAGTAAAAATCTGTATGGTGAAGATACAAAAACTTGGGATCATTTGGGCTGTTCAAACCCTTGTAGGTTTTTAAACACACGAACATAGTTCACCTAGAGATTGCTATACTATGGTTCTTATGTGCCTATGTGTTTGGAATTACATCTTAGTTCGACTCAATTCCGGAATTCTATCAAAGAGCTTTATGGCTTGCTGAAGAACTTCGTTGGTTTCGTTTATGATTGGATAAAAACTTTGATTGTCCCACACATTGCGGGCAATTTCTGCTTTTAGATAAACTTGGAATAAATGTTTATTCTTTTCCAGATCATTCGGCCGCGGGTCAATTTTATTTTTAATGCCCATTACCACCACACGACCTAACATGGCGTCCGTTACTTCGAAATTCTGAAGATAGGCTTTGTATCCTTTTTCTTTTAATGAAGCTTGGTTTTGCTCAGCAAATGTAAAAGCATATTCGCGTAGAATGTTGGCATTAAAGAGTTGGTTGAAATACTTACTGGTATGTGTTGTATCCAATGGCACGAAGTAATCGGGCATAATACCGCCACCACCATATACAGCTCGGCCATTTGTGGTTTCAAATTTTAAGGAATCATTAAATTGAATACTATCTGCCGAAAAGAACTCGCCATGTTTGTAGCGCTTGGAGATATCTTTATCATATTCATCAAGGTCGTTATACGGTTTTTGAATAGAGCGACCGCTTGGAGTGTAATACCTTGAAATTGTGAGTCTTACTTCTGAGCCATCATTCAATCTAAACGGACGTTGAACCAATCCTTTCCCGTATGATCTTCGGCCTACAATTAATGCCCGATCATTGTCTTGCAACGCACCGGCAACAATTTCCGATGCGGAAGCGCTACTTTCGTTTACCAAAATTATTAAATCGCCACGCTCGAAATCACCCGCATCACTCGCAAATAAATCTTCATCGTATTTTGTTTCTTGCCCTTTGGTGAAAACAATTCGTTCGCCTTTTTGAAGAAACTCATCGGCAATTCCAACGGCTTCATCCAAGTAGCCACCGGGGTTTCCTTGCAGGTCTAAAACCAATTTGGTCATACCCTCTTTTTTCAATTTACCTATTGCTTGTTTCACTTCTTCATGTGTAGTTTGTGAAAAGCGATTTACCTTTATGTAGCCAATTTCAGGTGTTGCCATGTAATATGCATCCACAGAAAATTGAGGAATCTTATCGCGGATAATAGTAAATGTAATGGGTTCTTTGATATCTCTTCGTACTACATCAATTTTAACTTCTGTGCCTTTTGGTCCTTTTAAAATTTTTGGAACCTCAGGCGTGGTTAATCCGATGCCAGCGATTATTTTTTCGTTAACCTTTACAATTTTATCGCCAGAGCGAAGACCTACTGATTCCGATGGGCCACCACTGAGTGCAGCGACAACAACGAGTGTATCGTGAAAGATGTTAAATTCAATGCCAATGCCTTCAAAATTTCCACGCAGGTCTTCATTGGCGGCTACCTGATCTTGCGCTGAAATGTAGGAGGAATGTGGATCCAATTTGCCTAACATATGTTGAATGGCATCCTCTACCAACCCACCTGTTTGGGCCTCATCCACATATTCGTTTTTAACAAGGCTTAATACTTCCCTAAATTTTTGTACATCATCACTGATATCGCCAGAACCTGATTTATTGGTCAAACTCGCTCCAATCAACACACCGGCAGCCAAGCCAATACATAAAATCAATGGTAAACTGATCTGATACGATGAATTCTTCTGCTCCTCCATAATATTTCGTTACGATTAATAGTTCTTTAACGGAATGCCAAATTAATTGTTAAGGTTAGAATTTCGCTAAAAATGAGTTTACTATATTTACCAAATTGATGGAAAAAATTGCCCTAAAGAATCGCAGAATCGTTGAGTTGGTGGATCAGGATAGTATTCGGGCTCATGTGCTGTTCTATTTTGGAATTAAATTTTATGAATATGCCGATGAAACCTTAGAACAGGTTTGTAAACAAAAAGGTTTACGTGTTGAGGCGGTTGTACGTGAATTAGAATCACCGGGCTCCAATTTTCAGGAATCAGATTTGCCTTTAATCAGCTATCCTATCGACCTTATTATCGAATACCTGAAGCATTCACATTATCTATTTGTAAAACATAAGCTGCCCTATATAGGACGCCTGGTGGAAAGTTTTAAGGCCAATCATGAAGAATATAGTCTGGTTGAGCGCGATTTGAAAATATTATTTCCGCTCTTCCTGGAAGACTTTATACATCATATCTATGAAGAGGAAGACACCTTATTCAAATACATTCAGGTTTTAAAAAGAGCATCTCGCGGCAATTTCAACCCAACCAAGCTTTATCATTTGATGGAGGAGCATTCGCTGCAAAAGTGTGCTATTGAACATGAAGTTCATGACGATGAAATGGAAGGAATTAGAAAAATAACAAAGAACTATCGGCTAATACCTGATGCCCCGCTGCATGTTAAAGTCATTTTTTCAGAATTAATCCAGTTCGAGAAAAGTTTGCAGGTGCATGCACGCGTTGAAAATGAGATCCTTTTCCCCAAAGCGATGGCACTGGAAAATGACGTGAAGAAAAAATTCTTCGAGCGCACCAAACTCAATTGATTCCCTAATTCCTTATGGGAAGAATTCTTGCTATTGATTATGGAACCATACGCACCGGACTGGCGGTAACTGATCCGTTTCGGATTATTGCAACAGCCCTAGATACCATTGAAACCATTGGTTTGTTGGATTTCTTGAAAAAATACTTCCAAAAAGAAACTGTTGACGAAGTGGTTATTGGAATGCCCAGGCAGTTAGATAACACCGATTCTTCGACAGCACCGGCAGTTCGAAAATTTATAGAAGTATTTATCAAAGCTTTTCCTGAAAAACCGATTCAAACTATTGACGAGCGTTTTACAAGCTCGATCGCCCAGCGTGCGATGATCGATGGCGGAATGAAAAAGAAGGATCGGCAAACAAAAGGGAATGTCGACAAGATCAGTGCAACCCTCATTTTGCAGGATTATCTGCAAATGAAGGGCCATTAGCGGCAAATTCGTAGTCAGAATTCATAAAATTTATCCTTTGTACCTACCTTTGCATATCAAAGTTGTTAGCGATGATTTATCCGATAGTTGTTTATGGAGATGCTGTGTTGCGGAAACGTGCCACAGAGATTAAGGAAGGCACTGATTTAACTGAATTAGTCAACGACATGCACGAAACAATGCATGCAGCGCATGGAATTGGTCTTGCCGCTCCACAAATTGGCAAGGGCATTCGCCTGTTTGTGGTGGACGGAACCACGCTGGATGATGAGCCTACGCTTGCTGATTTCAAAAAGATTTTTGTTAACCCTACTATCCTTGATGAGACGGGCGATGAATGGGATTTTGAAGAGGGTTGTTTGAGTATTCCCAACATTCGTGAAGATGTAGCGCGCCCGGAAAAAGTCAGAATTAAATATTTTGATGAAAACTGGAAAGCGCATGAAGAGGAATTTGACGGCATGAAGGCCAGAATTATTCAACATGAGTATGATCACCTGGAAGGTAAATTGTTTATCGATTACCTAACATCACTAAAAAAACGAATGATAAAAAGTAAGTTAGGTAATATCAGCAAGGGCATTGTGGACATCGATTATAGGATATTGGCTCCGTTAAAAAGATAATGTTGATTTTCTATCTTTAGTAAAATTTGAGAGAGGATATGCGGAATTTGACATACAAGATTTTATTAACTAAAGAACCTGAAGGAGCCCACACCGCAACTGTACCGGCATTGCCTGGATGCATCACTTACGGTGATAATAGTGATCATGCGATTTCCATGGCCAAGGAGGCAATCGAAGTTTATATTGAACGTCTTCAGGAGAAGGGTGAATCGATACCTGACGATAGTGAGACTTTAGAGTACTCACTTAATCTCACCACAAATTGAGTTTCTCATCAAAAGAACTAATTGGAATTCTAAAGCGAAATGGATTCCAGTTTAAACGATCAAAGGGAAGTCATCATATCTACGAAAATCCAATTACGAACAAAATAACGGTTGCTCCTGTTCATTGAAACAAGGATTTGCCAAAAGGGACCTATTACGGAATTCTAAAACAAGCTGGCTTAGATAAAGATCAATAATGCTAATAGATTCTCGTCTTCCAGAAGTTGGTACTTCTATTTTCACTGTAATGTCACGCTTGGCAGCGGAAGAGGGCGCCATAAATCTGTCACAAGGCTTTCCAGATTTTCCGGTTTCACAGGAATTGATTGAACTCATCTATAAGAATATGAAAGCCGGGCACAATCAATATGCACCCATGCCCGGAACGCCAGCTTTAAGAAAATCAATTGCTGAGGTAGTTTTCAAAACTTATCAACGTGAAGTTGATTTTGAAACCGAAATAACCATAACGTCAGGCGGCACAGAGGCTCTCTTTTCGGCCGTGGCAGCTTTTGTAAAACAAGGTGACGAAGTAATAGTATTCGACCCGGCCTATGATTCATACGATCCATCTATTCGGTTAAATGAAGGTGTGCCGATTCATATCAAGTTAAAACCACCACACTTTGGTATTGATTGGGAAGAAGTGAAAAGTAAAATCACCACTCGCACTCGCATGATTATGATCAATACTCCGCACAATCCAACTGGAGCAATTTTATCGGAGGCTGATTTAAAAACGCTTGAGCAAATTGCTGTTGCGAATAACCTAATTGTGTTGAGTGATGAGGTGTATGAACGAATCATTTTCGATAATCAGGAACATCAAAGTGTGTTAAAATTTCCAAAGCTTGCCGCTCAAAGCGTGGCGGTGTTTTCTTTTGGTAAAACATTTCACGCCACAGGCTGGAAAGTTGGGTACGCGGTAGCGCCAGAAAACCTGACTAAAGAAATCCGAAAGGCACACCAGTTTATTACGTTCAGTGTAAATACGCCTGTGCAATTGGCCTTAGCCGAATATCTCACCAATCCCACCAATTATTTAGAGTTGGGAAATTTCTATCAGCGAAAGCGAAATTTTTTTCTCGACCAGATTAAAGGCTCATCCTTTCAACCATTGCCTTGCTTTGGTAGTTACTTCCAGCTTTTGTCATATGAGTCACTATCCGACAAAAATGAAATGGCTATGGCCGAATGGATGACCAAGGAGAAAAAGCTTGCGCCTATTCCAGTTTCAGCATTTTATAAAGATCAATCCGAACATAAACTGCTGCGATTTTGCTTTGCAAAGGGCGAGGAAACCTTGGAAAAAGCCGGAGAAATTCTTCGAAAACTTTAACTGGTTTTTATTCCATAAAGGGTTCAAAATTTGAGCTCGTATCGCTTTCTTTGCATTCCCGTTTGGGAATTACTATGCAGGACTTAAAAATCACCATTATTCAGGCCGACCTCCATTGGGAAGACATTGGCGCAAATTTGGCCATGTTTGAGGAGAAAATCTGGCAGATTGATGGGTCCACCGATGTGATTGTGCTTCCTGAGATGTTCACCACCGGCTTTACTATGAACGCGCCAAAACTGGCGGAGCTCATGAATATGCGCACCTTCAAGTGGATGAAGCAAATGGCTGATCAAACCGGAGCCTTGATCTTGGGAAGTTTTATCTCAAACGTTCATGATAGGTTTTATAATCGGTTGCTTTGGATGGAACCCGGGGGTAATTATAAGACATACGATAAGCGTCACTTGTTTCGCATGGCTGAGGAGCATCAGGTTTATTCACCCGGAGAGAGTTTGTTGATTGGGCATTGGAAAGGCTGGAGAATTTGCCCGCTGATCTGTTACGATTTGCGTTTTCCTGTCTGGAGTCGCAATCGTTGGAATGCGTCTCTTAAAAAACCCTCGTACGATGTGCTGGTGTATGTTGCCAACTGGCCAATGGTGCGCGGCAATGCCTGGGAAACTTTGCTTAAGGCTCGTGCTATTGAAAATTTAAGTTACACCGTTGGAGTAAATCGGGTTGGGTTAGATGGAAACGGTGTTGAGTATAACGGCCACTCAGCGTTTATTGGACCTAAAGGCGATTCTTTTTTTTCGGTAGAAGGTGTGGAGGCAATCAAAACATTGGAGCTTAATGCTCACGCATTACAATCTTATCGCGATAAGTTTCCTGCTTTTATGGATGCTGATGATTTTTCGATTGAGGCAGAAGAATATGAAGAGCGTGATTCCTTCACAGCTTAGATTCAGTCACCCTCTCCTTTGGAGAGCGGTTGGGGTGAGGTCGCAAACTCTTTAATCAAAATTTTTATTTTCCCAGCTTCAGATTCCTTTATGAATCTATTTTGAAGGTGCTTGAATAATTTTTCAACCTGCTCATGATCTCCCGAAAGGACTACGGAATGAATTTTTTGATTTGTGCGAAGCAAATTGTTTAGCAGTTTAAGCGTTGACCCAAAAGGTTCTGCAGGTGCAGCTTGAATAAAAACAAAGATTGAGGTAACCTGATCACATAATCTGGAGACAATATCTACTACGGAACTATCGGATTGATTGTCTATTTCAGCTCCTATTAAATCACTGGATAGTGATGAGGCATATGCAAGCAGTGGCTTTTGATAGCCTGAATCTTGCCATTTTCTAAGTTCAAGTTGAAGAAAGAGTTTCAATGTTTTCAGTTTTTTTGCACGCTAAGGCGCAAAGAAAGAAAAAAAATAAAGCATATTTTTCTTTGTGAAACTTCGTGGGCTTAGTGTCTTTGTGGTTTAATTTTTTAATCGTATTTAACCGCTAAGTCTCGAAGGCACAAAGCGGCACAAAGATTTTGTTCGTTATAATTTCAGATTTACTCTCACTCCGGTATCATAATGCTTTTAAATTTTGCTTTGTGAAACTCGCCTTTGCGTGCAACATTTTGCATTTTTGCCCATCAATCGAACAATATGTCTAAGAAAATCTCGCGCGCCCTCATCTCAGTTTTTTACAAAGACAATTTAGAGCCAATCATTCATAAACTAGCCAAACAACGTGTAGAGTTTGTCTCTACGGGCGGCACACAGGATTTCATAGAAAAACTAGGGTACAAAGTAATTCCGGTTGAAACGTTGACGGGCTATCCATCCATTTTTGGTGGTCGTGTAAAAACCTTGCATCCTGCAGTTTTTGGAGGGATTCTCTTTCGCAGAGACGATGCTAATGATTTGAAGCAAGCAGAAGAATTTAAGATTGCACCCATTGATTTGGTAATCGTTGATCTATATCCATTCGAGGAAACAGTTGCCAAAAGCGGCAGCGAGGAGGATGTTGTAGAAAAAATTGACATTGGTGGAATCTCCCTAATCAGGGCCGCTGCAAAAAATTTTAAAGATGTTTTGATTGTATCAGCGCGCACCCAGTATCAACAATTGTTGGATTTACTTGAGGCGAAGAATTGCACCACAGATTTAGCAGATAGAAAATCATTTGCCGCACAAGCGTTTGATGTTACCTCGCATTACGACACGGCTATATTTCAATATTTTAATTCAGAGCAAGAATTATCAAGTTTTAAAACCAGTGTTCAGCAAGGTAAAGTTTTGCGCTATGGCGAAAATCCCCATCAACAAGGTGTATTCTATGGTGACCTCAATCGGTTGTTTGATCAACTGAATGGGAAAGAACTCTCTTACAATAACCTGGTGGATGTTGATGCAGCCATTAATCTGGTTAAGGAATTTGATGATGAGACAGCCTTTGTAATAATTAAACATACCAATGCTTGTGGTGTGGCTACGGCAAAAGATGTAAAGCAAGCTTACCTAAAAGCCTTTCAAGCAGACACGATCTCCGCCTTTGGAGGCGTGTTGGCAACCAATCATAAAATTGATGTTTCTGCCGCGGAGGAAATCAATAAGCTTTTCTTTGAGATTTTGATTGCCCCCGATTATGAGTCAGCCGCACTTGATTTACTTAAGTCAAAGAAGAATCGGATCATTTTAAAACAGCAAGAGCCATTAACCGCCAAAAAGCAGTTTAAGAGTTTGCTCAATGGTGTTATTGAACAAGACCTCGATCTTAAAACCGATTCGAAAGCCGATCTTAAAGTTGTTACCAAGCAAACTCCATCTACTGAAGAAATAGACGCTCTGCTCTTTGCAAGTAAGATTTGTAAGCATACGAAATCCAATACCATCATTTTAGCGGTCAATGGCCAATTGTTGGCAAGTGGTGTTGGCCAAACCAGCCGCGTAGATGCGTTGAAGCAAGCCATTGAAAAGGCTGGCGCTTTCGGGTTTAACTTAAAAGGTTCGGTCATGGCTTCGGATGCGTTCTTCCCATTTCCTGATTGTGTTGAGATTGCAGACCAACAAGGCATCAAAGCTGTAATCCAGCCAGGTGGTTCAATCAAAGATCAGGATTCGATCAACTATTGCGACCAACATAAGATGGCAATGGTCTTCACGGGTACGCGTCACTTCAAGCATTAATACGTTGTAAGTTTTTTCGATTGATTGCACTTAAAATTCACCGGATTATTTCTGTAATTTCGTGCCTAACTTTTTACCTTACGGGAACGAATGGGACTTTTTGATTTTTTTACTCAGGACATTGCTATCGACCTGGGTACAGCCAACACATTAATCATTCACAAAGACAAAGTAGTGGTAGACGAACCATCTATTATAGCGTTGGATCGTGCCACGGGCAAAGTGCTTGCCATTGGCCGCGAAGCCATGCAAATGCATGAAAAGACCCACGATAACATTAAAACCATTCGACCTTTAAAGGAAGGTGTAATAGCCGACTTCCACGCAGCCGAGATGATGATTCGTGGCATGATCAAGATGATCGACACAGGCCGCAAGCTTTTTCCACCATCCTTGCGCATGGTAATTTGCATTCCATCTGCCATTACAGAAGTTGAGAAGCGTGCCGTAAGAGATTCGGCAGAGCACGCAAACGCCAAAGAAGTTTATATGATTCACGAGCCGATTGCAGCAGCAATTGGTATCGGTATTGACATAGAGCAACCAGTTGGAAACATGATTGTGGACATTGGTGGCGGAACAACTGACATCGCTGTTATAGCCTTGTCGGGAATTGTTTGTGATCAATCAATTCGCATAGCCGGAGACACGTTCAATAGAGATATTTTGGACTACATGCGCAGACAGCACAATCTGTTAATTGGTGAACGGTCTGCAGAGCGGGTAAAAATTGAAGTTGGCTCAGCACTTACCGAGTTAGATGACGGTCCTGACGATTATGAAATTCGCGGTCGCGATTTAATGACCGGCATTCCTAAGACAATTAAGATTTCTTATTCTGAAGTTGCCTTTGCACTAGATAAGTCAATTTCAAAATTAGAGGAGGCAGTTCTTAAAGCACTTGAGCTTTCACCACCAGAATTATCAGCGGATATTTATGAACGCGGAATCTACTTGACTGGCGGTGGAGCCATGCTCCGTGGATTGGACAAGCGTCTTTCTTTAAAGACAAAGTTACCGATTCATGTTGCCGATGATCCATTGCGCGCTGTGGTAAGAGGAACAGGTGCAACCCTTAAAAACCTGAATCATTTTCGAAAGATTTTGATGACCTAATGAATGGAGCGACTCATAAATTTTATTTACGAGTACCGGGCTTTTTTCACTTTTTTACTTCTTGAGTTGTCTTGCGGGTGGTTGGTTGTTGAAAATAATCAATACCAAAGCACAAAATATTTTAACTCATCAAATCGATTAGCTGCGAACATTCTTGGATTCTCCCAAGGAGTTAGAGAATATTTTTCGTTACGCACCATCAATGAGGAGTTGGCAGAAGAAAATGCAGAGCTGAGGACCGATCTCGAACAGATGCGTCAGGTGTCAGTCAATTATCATCCGGTTGCTCAAGATTCTATTAAAGTTGATCAGTACGAATTTGTGAGCGCTAAAGTAATTGCCAACTCAACAAACCTTTATAAGAACTTCATCACGATTAACCGGGGTTCGGCTGATGGCATTTTACCAGGCATGGCCGCAATTAGTAACGATGGTGCAGTGGGGAAAGTAAAATCTGTTTCGCAAAATTATTCAGTTTTAATATCGTTGCTCAATGTTGACGAACAAATCTCATGTGTGATTAAGCGAACAAATCATTTTGGAAGCGTACGCTGGGATGGGTTGCACGTGCGATATTCTAATTTATTATTTATTCCGCGGCACGCTTCACCAATAGTTGGAGATTCGGTAATAACTTCTGGATATAATGCAGTTTTCCCAGAAGGTATAACAGTCGGTATCATCCGCGAGGCGAACTTGAAAACCGAAGCAAACTTTTGGGATATTCGAATCGAGCTTTCACAGGATTTTGGTCGCTTGTCATTTGTTGAGGTGATCAAAAGCCGATTAAAAAATGAAAAAGATTCCCTTGAACTAATAACTACAGGAGATCCAAAATGAGTCGGTCAGGCATCATGCAATTTATTTTATTCTTCGTTTACGTGCTGGTGCAGGTTCTCCTATTGCGTAATCTGGTTTTATTTAACTCTGCATTTTGTTTTTTATATATCGCATTCATTTTATTGCTTCCAATCGAGCTTAACACTTTGGTATTGATGGTGATAGGTTTTGTGATGGGATTTACCATCGATATTTTTTATGATAGCATGGGCCTGCATGCCATGGCCACTGTGCTGGTGGCGTATCTAAGAAATTATTGGATGGCTACTATAACACCACAGGGTGGCTACGACTCAGGCTCTTCGGCTACTATAAGTTCAAATGGGCTACAATGGTTTATCGTTTATGCCTTGCCATTGGTTTTTATGCACCACTTGGTTTTATTTTTTGTTGAAGCATCCGGCTTTGCATTATTCTGGTTTACGATGCTGAAAATTGTAGCTAGTTTGATGTTTACTATGACTGTCGTAATTTTATTGCAGTATTTGTCTCCGCGGAGCAGGCGCATATGAATGAGGGAAGGAAGGACATACTACAGATTGTTTTTTTATTAATTGGGATAATCTTTCTAATCAAGCTCTTCTTCATACAAGTTTTAGATAATAAATATGCTGACCTGGCAGATGGAAATGTTATCCTTCGCCAGGTAGAATATCCTTTTCGGGGCCTTATTTACGATCGTAATCATAAATTAATCGTTTTCAACTCGCCAGAGTTTGATTTGGAGGTTATTATAAAGGACGTAAAGAATTTTGATTCAGCTCGCTTTTGCAGCGTGTTCGAAATTTCGCGCGAAGAGTTGCGTAGCCGATTTAAAACAATGAAAGCGAGAAAAGAATATTCGCAATTCAAACCTACCCTTTTCATGAATCAATTATCCAATATTGATTTTGCGAAAGTTCAGGATCATCTCGAAGCGTTTCCCGGCTTTTATATTCAAGCAAGAACAACCCGCTCATATGCTAATCCGACTTTGGCCAACGCCCTTGGGTATGTGAGCGAGATTAGCAAGGAGAGCCTGGCGAAAGATGAAACAAAAATTTATAAGCAAGGTGACTACGTTGGGCAAAGCGGAATAGAATCTTTTTATGAAACCCAGCTTCGAGGCCAGCGCGGGGTACGATTTAAGTTACGAAATGTAAAAGGTATTGAAAAGGGTTCCTTTAAAAACGGATTGTACGATACGCTTTCGGCACCCGGACAAAATCTGACAACTAGTATTGACATTGACCTCCAACAGTATGGAGAAATGTTAATGAAAGGCAAGTCCGGAAGTATTGTTGCCATTGAGCCTGCCACGGGCGAAATTCTTTCCTTAGTTTCTGGTCCATCATACGATCCTAATCTCCTTACCGGAAAAAATTACAGTTCTAATTTTAAGCAGATAAGTATTGATTCTTTAAAACCGCTTTTCAACAGGCCGCTCATGGCACAATACAGACCGGGGTCAATTTTTAAAATTGCACAGGCCATGACCGCCCTTCAGGAAAAAGTAATCACCCCTGAAACAAGAATTCGCTGCGACCGAACTGTTATTAATTGCCATGGTGCACATTCAAATGAAGATTTACGAGGTGCCATTGCCAACTCATGCAATCCTTATTTTCATAATGTATTAAGACGAATGCTTAACAAAGGGGTAGTCAATGATCCTTTTGGTGATACGCGCATTGGCCTCGAAGAATGGGACAAGCATATTATGAGTTTTGGTTTTGGTAGAAAATTGGGAATAGACTTGCCAAATGAAAAAGAAGGCTTGGTGCCAACACCTGCCTACTATGATCGGGCTTACAGAAGTCCGGCATGGAAGTTTTCAAATATCTATTCATTGGCTATTGGTGAAGGAGAAAATCTCGTGGTACCTATCCAGATGGCAAACTTTGCTGCCACCATTGCTAATCGTGGATTTTACTACACTCCGCATTTGGTGAAAGGAATTGGGAAAGACAAAAATCCGTTGCCTCAATATCAGCAAAGACATTATACTACCATCGACACTTCCTATTTTATCATTGCTGTAGATGCTATGCAACAGGTAGTTGAGGAAGGCACCGGTCAATACCGCGCTAAGCTAGCCGACATCATTGTGTGTGGAAAAACAGGTACCGTGCAAAATGCGCCACCGTTATTCGATCACTCGGTTTTCATTGCTTTCGCTCCGCGCGACAATCCAAAGATTGCTATCTCTGTTTATGTGGAGGATGCCGGACAAGGTGCGCGAGCTGCAGCTTCCATTGCAAGTTTGATGATTGAAAAATATTTATTAGGAGCAACAAGACGACCGAATATCGAGAACTATGTGTTAGCCGGAAAATTTGAATGAGGAAGGATAGCGACATATCAGCAAAATTAGATTGGGCAACCATGGCGTTGTATGCTGTGCTGGTGGCATTGGGTTGGATCAATATCTACGCAGCCGTATATGATGAAACCGCTAACCAAACAATCTGGGATCTTTCGCTTAACTCAGGTCGTCAGTTGATGTTCATAGCGGCATCGTTAGTAATTATCCTGCTGATCATTATTGTTGACATGCGTTTCTACGAAACGTTTGCCTACTTGTTTTACGGAATTATTTTGTTCGTGCTCCTCCTGGTGCCGGTAATTGGCAAAGAGGTTGGTGGTAATAAATCCTGGATTGGTATTGGTTCGTTTGGGGTTCAGCCCTCTGAGTTTGCAAAGTTTGTAACTGCGTTGGCCCTTGCCAAGTTTATGGGCTCGGTTGGTTTTAAAATGGATAATAGTCGTAACCAAATGATTTTGTTTGGTATGATCTTGTTTCCATTGGCTCTAATCCTTTTACAAAAGGATTTTGGTACCGCCATTGTGTTTACAGCATTTGTGTTTGTGTTCTATCGCGAAGGCATGTCACCATTCATCATTATCATCGGAGTTTCGGCAGCAACCATTGCCATTTTAACATTAATTGTTAAAAACCAATGGTATCTGCACGGTGCTGTTTTGGCTGTGCTGGCCGCGTTGATTTTTTTTGGAAAGCGTAAAGCAAAACGCATCATGGTGCTAACGGCCGGTGCGTTAATATTAATGATCACGATTGAAAGTTTTGACTACATAGTGAATAATGTTCTGCCCATCCGTCATAAAAAAAGACTTGAAGCGTTGGTCGATCCTGATTTCGATCCGATGGGAATAAACTGGAATGTAACCCAATCTAAAATTGCAATTGGTAGTGGAGGTTTTGCGGGGAAAGGATTTTTAAAAGGCACGCAGACGAAATTTGATTTTGTACCTGAGCAGAGTACAGATTTTATTTTTTGCACCATAGGCGAAGAGCATGGTTGGTTGGGCAGTTTTGTAGTTATCGGGCTTTTTATGGCGCTTCTCTTACGAGTCGTTTTTATTGCAGAGCGACAGAAAAGTAAATTTTCAAGAGCGTATGGCTATGCAGTAGCCAGTATTTTCTTCTTTCACTTTGCTATTAATATTGGAATGACGATTGGCCTTTTTCCGGTCATCGGAATTCCGTTACCATTCTTTAGCTATGGCGGCTCCTCTTTGTGGAGCTTTACAATTCTGCTATTTATTCTTCTAAAGCTTGACGCCCATCGCAGCCAGGTGCTACAGCGGATTTGAGTTTAGCTAAATCGTTTCTGAACGATCTCAATAAACTCTTCGTACTCTTCGCTTTCTTTATCCCAATCCGGATAGCCATCATCTAAAAACCTGTTTGCTTGATCGAGATTGTCAAACCGATCAAGTTTATCTATTGCGTCAGAAAAAATTTCAAAATCGCCATGAAAAAGAATTTTAGTAAACATAAACTTCTGATTGATGGTCAGGCTTTCTTTTAAGCGAGTTACTTTTTGGTTGGCTAAGTTATCGGCTAAAGTTGGTTTTTGGGTAGCAATTGGTTGAGACGCTGGCTTGGTCTGCACCAGGGTCGGTTTCCTTATTTCAATTACTGAAGCCGCCTTGATGGTTGGTTGAACAACTGGCTGGGTAATTGTGGTTTCGTAAAAATTATTAATGTTAACGGGACTTAATTTGCCAAAGGCAGCCAAGTATGGCTCAAAATCTTCAGGTGTAAAATTTACTTCCTCAAGAATATGATCCAGCAATGCAAATGCTTCCTTTCCAGAAATGACTTCTAAATTTCGGGTTCTCAAATGTTCAACTAACTTCTCAAGGGGAGCGCGGTTTACCTTGATGTATTTTACTTTTTCGGTTAAGTCTTTTAAATACAAAAACTCACTATCCTTGCTGTCTAAAGTATCCGAATAGAAATCGTAAGGCGCTAATATCAGATATAAAGTTTGGCTAACTCCTCTCTTTAATAGAGGAAGAAAATTTGCTTTGCTGATGAGTATATGATTGCTAACCGTATTTTGATATTGGACTAATGCCTCGGTAACTTCTTTCGATTCATAATCAAAATAAGGGCTTTTCATTTTTTCACTGTCCTTTTTCCAGGCGCTTAGTAAATCATTAATAATAAAAAGATTTACCTGTTTGATTTCGCAAAGTGAAAGTATTTCAGTGCCTGTAATTTTTTCTTTCTTTGAAAAGAATGAGTCTGCCTTTTGATTGGCAAATTGAATTGCGTACTGATCGACTGCTTTCAAACTAATCTTTTCGTCCATGAGTTACTATTTTGTATTCTTGTTTGATAAAAACGTGCCAAGGAATACCTTGTTGTATGGTAAAGATAGTGATTGAAAATTTGGCTCAAAAGGAAGTGATGGATAATGGTTCAGGATCGTCTGTTTTAAAATTAGTTCAGGCGAACCATATTGATTGGATGCATGCTTGTGGCGGTAAGGGTCGGTGTACAACCTGCAAGTTTGAGATTGTGGAAGGGGGCCATCAACTCAGCCCACTTTCGGCAGCGGAACTTGGCTATAGGAGGAAAGGAGACCTGGGTAGTAATGAGCGACTGGCTTGTCAGGCTGCAGTATTGGGAAAATGTACAATTCGAATTCCAGATGAAAGTAAACTGCCACACATCACTTACACCGACTAAAACCGTAAGGGTTTTGGACTATTTCACCAATAGTAAATCTTAAATTGCGATATGTTTATTGAACCACAACTTGGCAGAAGCAACAAACCTGGAAAGAGCGGTTGGATTGAGGTGATTTGTGGGTGTATGTTTTCGGGGAAGACGGAAGAGCTGATCCGCAGACTGAACCGCGCACTAATTGCAAAACAAAAGGTCGAGATTTTCAAACCCTCTACTGATACCCGTTACCATCACCAAAAAATTGTGTCGCATAGCGATCGCGAAATCCGATCCACTCCGGTAAACTTTGCTAATGATATTATTTTATTAGCCGGCAACTGCGATGTAGTGGGAATTGATGAAGCACAGTTTTTTGATGAAGCGATCGTTGATGTTTGCAATAAACTTGCAAATAATGGTAAGCGGGTGATTGTTGCCGGGCTGGATATGGACTTTGAAGGCAAGCCATTCGGCCCCATGCCCAATTTACTTGCTGTTGCCGAATACGTAACTAAGGTGCATGCTATTTGCGCTCAAACTGGCGAACTGGCATCCTTCTCTTACAGACTTAATGAAAATGATTCGAAAGTGATGCTGGGTGAAAAGGATTTGTATGAAGCACGCAGCCGTCAGGCATTTGTCTCAGAAATGCAGAAACGTAAAAAGTAAGTGCTCCACAAAACAAAAGGTGTTGTCTTTCGATTTACTAAGTATGGAGAAACTTCCATTATCGTAAATATTTTCACAGAGTTGTTTGGGTTGCAAAGTTATATTGTGAATGGTGTTCGCAGTAGTTCCAAACGGAGTAATATCGCGTTGTTTCAACCGCTCACGCTTCTTGATCTTGTTGTTTACTATAAAGAGAATGCAAACATTCTCCGCATTAAGGAAGTAAAGTGTTACCACCCCTATCAATCCGTAACTAGTGAAATTAAAAAGTCTGCCATCGCAATGTTTATTGCTGAAGTTTTAAATAAATCAGTAAAAGAGCAAAGTCATGCTGGCGAGATTCATGATTTCGTTGCAAATTCTCTAATGACTTTAGATAAGCTGCAAAAGCCTGAAAATTTTCACCTTTTGTTTTTATTAGGCCTAAGCAAGCATCTTGGCTTTGGTCCTAATTTAACTGAAGAAGTCTTGGGTGGGCACTGGATAAATGAGACGGATGAAGTAGTGTTGAAGCAATTAATGAAAGCGGATTATGATTCTCCAATCACGATTAATCATGCTCAACGACAAACCTTATTACTCAGCTTGCTGCGGTTTTACGGAAACCATGTTGATAATTTTGGTGAGCTGAAATCGCTGGCAGTGCTGCGCGAAATCCAGTAATTTAAGCAGCCACTGCTACTCGCACTTGCTTGTGCACGGGTTTTACGCTTAGCATTTTTAGCTGTTTGGCATGGGCGGCCACTGCATCAAAAAAGGTATCTTTTGATTTATAAGGTAACCCAAATTCGTTGGCAGTCTGCTCGACAATTTTTGCAATATTTCGATAATGAACGTGGCAAATGTTTGGGAATAGGTGATGCTCGACTTGATAGTTCAGGCCGCCTACGTACCATGAAAGTAATTTTTCGCGGTGACCAAAGTTAGTGGTTGTGCGCAACTGGTGTATAGCCCAATTGTTTTCCAGATTTCCCTGATCATCGGGCATGGGATATTCCGTTCCGTCCACAACGTGTGCCGGTTGAAAAATGATGGCAAGAATAAATCCACCGATATAATGCATTACCAAAAATCCAATTATGGCCTGACCGAATGTGATCGGCAAAAGCCACATCGGTATTACAAAGATGTAAGTGACGTATACAATCTTCGTAAGAATCATAAAGATCCATTCCTGAGTTGCGTTTGCGCGTTGTTTTTTTACAAAACCTTCGCGCTGATATTTAAACAACCGATCGAAGTCTTTGACTACAACCCAAATCAATGTCATCAGTCCATAAAAAAACCACGCATAATAATGTTGGAACTTATGAAGCGGTATCCATTTCGAGTCGGGAGCCATTCGCAAAACCCCGCGCGGGCTTATGTCTTCATCTACTTCGTGAATATTGGTGTAAGTATGATGCAGAACGTTGTGTTGAACCTTCCAGTTAAAAGCGTGGCCGCCAACTAAATTGAGCGAGAGACTAAGTAAATTATTTACCCAAGACTTTGATGAATATGAGCCATGATTTGCATCATGCATAATAGAAAGGCCGATACCCGCCATGCCGAATCCCATCAGCATACATAATCCCAACATAATCCAAAGGTTTGTGGTAATTCCACCAATCAAAAAAAAGTATGGAATTAGGTAAAGCGAAAACATGAAGATGGTTTTGATAACCATTTCACGATTGGCTGTGCGGTCAATTCCATTTGTCTTAAAATATCCATTCACGCGCTGGCTGAGTGTGATGAAAAAATCTTTTTGGTGGGTTGCAAATTTTAAATTCTGACTAACTTTCATAACACTGGGATTACGCTATCTTAACTTGTGAGACATCATTTTGTTTAAAATAAGGTCACCTTTTGGCACACTATAGTCCTGAAAAGTTATGGATTAAAGATCGGATAACATGTGTTAGGTCTCAAAATCTGATAAAAGGTAGTTTTTTTATGGAGGAAGGTGGTAAATCTATAATTCAGCAATAATAGTTTTTCCACCCTTCGTTGTATCGCCAACTTTCACAAATACCTTGGCGGTTAGTGGAAGAAAAATGTCCACCCGTGATCCAAATTTGATAAAGCCAAACTCATCGCCTTGCTGCAACGGCTGCCCTTCTTTCACATACCATTTTATTCGTCTGGCAAGTGCGCCAGCAATCTGGCGAAATAAAATTTCTGTACCGTTACTCATTTTAGTAGCAATCGTTGTGCGTTCATTCTCGGTGCTTGACTTCGGATGCCACGCTACCAAATATTTTCCAGGATGATACGTGCAGTAAGAAATTGTTCCTGATACAGGCATGAGATTTACGTGCACATTAATGGGCGACATAAAAATTGAAATCTGCTTTCTTCTTGATCTCAAATATTCAGGTTCATCAGTTTCTTCAATCACAACTACTTTTCCATCGGCAGGAGCAAGTACCTGTTTATCATTTTTAGCTACCTGAAAAATAGGAATGCGAAAAAATTGCAAGATGATTAGATAGAAGCCAATGCTCACCACAATCAAAATATTATGTACTACTGTAAGATGAGGAAAAAAATAATTGGCTGCCCAATTGAGCCCAAATAGTACAATCAATAAAATAAATAATAACGTCCGTCCTTCGCGATGAATAGTCATTTTAAACAATCAAAATTTAACACGGCAAAGTTGAGCATTTTATCCTAAAATTCGAAAGTGTGAAGACACGATACTAGATCCTCATTGCTGGCTTTACAGCCTTTGCCTAGGCCACCCATTACCCATTACCAAATTCTGATACATTTTAGTATCCCCCTCTAAACTTATAGGTTTTAGCAACCTTGTCAATGGCTACCATATAGGCAGCAATACGAAGCGATACTTTATATTGAACTGATGTATTATAAACATTGATAAAGGCATCTTTCATAATCCGATCACTTCTGCGGTTTACGCGTTCAGCCGTCCACTTATAACCCAATCGGTTTTGCACCCATTCAAAGTAAGACACCGTAACACCACCGGCATTTGCTAAAATGTCGGGCACTACGCTAATTCCTTTTTCAAAAATAATATTATCGGCTTTAGATGAAGTTGGTCCGTTAGCACCTTCCACAATCAACTTAGCTTGAATTTTTCCAGCGTTAGAACCGGTAATAACATCTTCGGTAGCAGCGGGCACCAACACATCTACATTAAGCGTAAGCAAATCAGCTCCTGCGATTTTTTCAACTTCAGCATAACCATCTAATGAGCCTTTATTTTTGTCGCGATAAGCGATTGCTGCATCAATATCAATCCCATTTTCATTATAATAGGCACCTGAAATATCACTCACAGCCACCACTTTCAAACCACGCTCTGCAAGCAATCGCGCAGCCCATGAGCCCACGTTGCCAAAACCCTGAACGGCACAGGTTGCTTTATAAGGATTGATTTTTAATTTCTCCATCGCAGCAAGTGCAGAAACCATTACCCCACGGCCGGTGGCCTCAGTTCTTCCCAACGAACCGCCCATTACAATAGGCTTTCCTGTAACAACAGCCGAAACTGTCATCCCTTTATTTCTAGAGTATTGATCCATCAACCAGGCCATTTCGCGCGGACCAGTGCCCATATCAGGTGCTGGGATATCCTGATCGGGACCAAAAACACCCATCATTGCTTGGGTATAAGATCGCACCAAGCGCTCAATTTCTCCGGCAGACATCTCGCGGGGATTGCAAGCAACACCCCCTTTACCACCACCATAAGGAATGTCAACTACTGCGCATTTCCACGTCATCCATGCTGCAAGCGCTTTTACTTCATCCAGATTTACATGTGGATCGAATCGAATTCCACCTTTTGATGGCCCCAAAATCGTTGAATGAATAACCCGATAGCCTTCGAATACCCTAATGCTGCCATCATCCATGGTAACGGGCAGTGAGACAATCACCTGCTTGGCCGGTGATTTAAGTACATTGTAGATTTCATCTTCTAACCCAAGTATTTGGGAGGCGGTTTGAAAACGCGACATCATTGCCTCAAATGGATTTTCTTTATCAAGAAGGGGAGCAGGTTCTATGTATGCCATATAAAAGTTATAGAGATTTCAGTTTGGTAGACGGGATCAATAAAAAATTCGTTTTTGAACCGCTAAATCGGTTGCAAAGATAAAGAAATTCGTTATTCCCATACACTTGTAAGGATGAAATATCGGGCGCAAATATACCGAACCAATATTAGGGCATTGTTAAAATGGAAATTATGAATCTGCTGGCTGACACCAGAAAATCTCCAAAAAGGCCGCTATACTTGAAAAAGGAGGAGATTAGCAATCCGTCATTTGTGATTGAAAAACTTTAAAAATTCCGTTTGAACCAGATTTCGAATAGCGGGTCAATGAATTCGGGCTCATGACCAATAAAATCCATAATGTCTTTTTGTTCTAATGCAGTCTTGATCCGCTTAATATTGCCCTGCGTACCTAACTGATAGTTTACCAGGGTGTCCAGGGCGGTAAAATTTTTTACGCCATCATTAAATGCTCGCATAAAATTTAATTGTGTAGCAGTAAGGTTTTCTACATCACGTTGAAAGCCAAAAGCGTTGTCGTTTAATAGGTCATCTACTCCTTTCTCTAGTACAGCTGGTGTTGTTTCATTTTCGGTAAGTATCCAAACTCTCTGGGCAAGTTGTTGAACATAAAAGGGATGGAGGCCAACAGCATTGCACAATTCTTCGGTTAGCTGTATGGATATTTTTTTTCCAAATTTCTTAAACTGTTCTGGTATAAATTTTAACCAATGCAAAATTTCAATTTTTGATAAATACATTAAATCACCAAATCGATGGAAAGGCATAGATTGATTCGTAAATACGTGCGTAAGAAAATGTTTCTTGCTACCATACAAGCAATAACTCGCATGTTGGTGTTTCTGCCATGCGGACCTCATTTGTTTTTGCATACCTTCCGGATCTGCGAAATGAGTAATGTTTTGAAATTCGTCAATACAAATAACTACTCTCAGTTTCTTTTTTTTGGCAATAGCTTCTGGTAACTCATAAATCTCTATAGGATTAATTTTCTTATCAGCCCAACTCAATTCTAATTCAACCTCTGCACCTGGTTGGTTGCCGAATGCTATCTTTGGAACAGCATTTCTAATAAAGTTTTGGACGGTCTCGCCCCATTCCTCCCATTTTGTCGATGTTGCTTTGATTACTTCTCGGGCAAACAAAGACAGAAACTGTTGTTCGCTGCGCACGGAAAATAAATCGATGGTAACAACGCGTAATTCAGGCTTTGAGAGTTTGAGCCCGTTAACTACTTTGGAAACAAGAGAAGATAGTATTTACACCTGACTCGAAATTTGAGGTAAGCCGTTTTACTTCATCCTGACGATTAATGAAATTTTGTCCCTCGGCTAAATGCCCAAATTGAAAAGGAATTGCCATAAACAACTTTGTATTATACACAAATGTATAATAATGCCACATATTTTGGAGTTGCCCTAATTGTTTGGATCCAAACTTTTACCCTTTATCGATTGATTAGAGACTTAATAAAAGCCATATTCTGATCAAAATATCTCTAAAAAGGCCACTATAAAAGGTGCAGAAATCAGCAATCCATCAAAGCGATCCAAAAAACCGCCATGACCAGGCAGGCTATCGCCCGAATCTTTGATTTCAATGCTTCTTTTTAGAAGCGACTCAACGAGGTCGCCAAAGGTGCCCCCAATAATGATAATGACTCCAATCACCATCCATTGCCAGGATTTGATAGTGGGTTCGTGACCAACAGAAGAAAAGAAATAAGGAAGCCCGTAAGCGAAAGAAAAAGCCAGCGCTGCTCCACCAATAAATCCTTCCCACGATTTTTTTGGAGAGATTCGTTCAAACAATTTACGCTTCCCGAATAACGTGCCGGCAAAGTATGCACCCGTGTCGCTGGCCCAAAGAATAAACAAACACCCGAAAATTATCTGGTAGTCGTACACATAATTTTCGAAAGCGGCAATGTTAAAAAGTGTGAAAGGCATGGCCACATAAAATATTCCTAAAAACGTGTAGGCAATGTTGGTGAAAGGTTTTCGCTCAAACTTTTTATAAAGTTTGATCATATACACACACGAAACAGTTGGGAAGATTAAGAAGTAATAGCGATAGGAAATATCTCCCCGCTCAATAAAAAAAGAAAGGCAAAAAATAGCAATACCACAAACGGTGCCGAAGGTTTTTTGAGGCACCAAACCGTCAAGGCCAGTGAGTTTGTAAAATTCAATGAGCGAAAAAACGCAGATGATAAAAAATATGATAAAGTAAGTCCACTCGCTAAATACAATACCAAATACAATCCCCGCTGCACCCAGTAAAGCTGTGATGAGTCGTTGGGTCAGATTGCTGAATTTTTTGAGTGGGGTCAACTGGAGGATTGGTTAGTTAAATCGTGATATTTTTTGAAGTAATAAAGAAGGCCTGCAAACACGATTGTGAAAATCAACGCAACCGACCAAGGTGCGGAGTCAGAAGATTCCATATCAACAGTAATTACTCCTTTTTGGTAGAGATACATCATTAAAACAGAAAATCCATTATTCACGAAATGGGCAAACATCGCCAAGAATAAATTACCTGACCATACATACAGATATCCAAACAGTGCTCCTAGTAACATACGGGGCACAAAACCAAAGAACTGCATGTGAAAGGCGCTAAAAATTATTGCCGAAATCCAGATCGCTGCATGATGATTTCCGGTAGCGCGATAAAGCTCAGGCTGAAGCATGCCACGGAAAACCAGTTCTTCTCCAATGGCGGGTAACACCGCGATTACGAGAAGGCCAAATAAAAACTCACCTGTAGAATCAAATGTTGTAAAAAATTTAGTGAATTTTTCAGCGAGGTTTTCTCGCTCGCGAGCCCATTCACCAAATTCTTTTAGAAATTCAGGAAAAGCAAAATTTGCGTTCCATTCAATAAAAATAGAGTTGGGTGCAAAAAAGGTAATTACCAAAACGGCAACAACAAGTATAATTAATAAGGAGTTGGATTTCGATTTCATCCAGGTAATTGGATTTTGCTTTTCGATACCGATCAGATAAAGTGTAGGAATAATTATTAATCCAATCAGTGTCGCACAGCCTTGCATGATTAGCACAGGCAACCGAATTTCAGGATGCGCTAGCGGGTTTTGGATTTTTTGAACGAGGTCCATCATTGAGCCCTCGTAAAATGGTATTGCAAAAAAGAATCCCAAGGCAGGCCCAACAATAATAAAACCCATTGAAGCTGTGAGCAAAATGAAGATAAGGGAAAATAGTGCGGGGCGTTGGGAAATTCCCGTCAGTTCAGACATCTCAGCAAAAGAGTTAATTTTGTGGCCGCAAACAACGGAGTTTTAGCTTAAATATCAAATTTGGTACAAATCGGTAAAATACAGCTTGGGGAGTTCCCACTTTTGCTCGCACCCATGGAGGATGTGAGTGATCCGCCTTTTCGTGCCGTTTGTAAAGAGGGTGGTGCCGATTTGATGTACACCGAGTTTATATCTTCGGAAGGCCTCATTCGCGATGCCGCAAAGAGTCGCCAGAAGCTTGACATTTTTGAATATGAACGACCTATTGGCATCCAACTTTTTGGTGGCGATATCGGCAACATGGTTCAATCAGCCGAGATAGCAACATCAGTTAATCCGGATTTGATTGACATTAACTATGGTTGCCCCGTTAAGGCGGTTGCTTGCCGCGGTGCGGGTGCGGCTTTGTTGCAGGACATCCCAAAGATGGTGCAAATGACGGCCGAGATTGTGAAGGCTACCAATTTGCCAGTTACCGTAAAGACTCGATTAGGTTGGGATGACAATACTAAAAATGTCGTGGAGGTTGCTGAGCGCCTTCAAGACATTGGCATTCAGGCACTGACGGTGCATGGGCGCACGCGTGTTCAAATGTATAAAGGTTCTGCCGATTGGACGTTGATAGGAAAGATCAAAGAGAATCCACGCATGCGTATTCCAATTTTTGGTAATGGTGATATTGATAGTCCACAAAAAGCATTAGAGTATAAAAACCGCTATGGTGTGGATGGAGTTATGATTGGTCGCTCGGCCATTGGCTCACCATGGGTTTTCAATGAGATAAAACATTATTTTAAAACGGGAACGGAGCTGCCGCCACCAGACATGGCTGAGCGCGTAAACATCACACGCAAGCATTTAGATTTCTCTATTCGTTGGAAAGGCGATAAGCTTGGTATTTTTGAAATGCGCAGGCATTACACCAATTACTTTAAAGGCACTCCTGACTTCAAACCTTTCCGCACCAGGTTGGTTGAAGCCCCTACACAAGCTGAAGTAAACGCCATACTTGATGAAGTGATTCATAGTTACGCGGAACTTGTTGTTTAGTAGAGGCTTTAAAGTTAAATGTTCTTAGTTTATCTTTGGGTATATAAAATTTTCAATGATCGTTGAGATAAAAAAACCTATCACACAGTCCAAGCTCGATAATGCTCAAAAAAAGATTCAAAGGAATCGCGCAAAGAAAGGATTCAATCCAGATCCATTTATTGGTAAAATAAAATGGGAGATGGATGGGCTGTCAATTCAACGAATGATGCGAAATGAATGGCTTTGATTTAGTGGTAGATACTAACATCCTCATTTACCTAACCATTGGTAATAGCAGTATGGCTGAACTTACACGAGGTAAAAATCTTATAGCATCTTTTATTACTGAAATGGAGTTGCGAAGCTGGCCCTCGTTAACCACCAATGATATCCGCTTGGTTAACAAACTTCTTTCCAATTGCAGAGTGCTAGGTTCTAATGATGAAATCAAGGAAAAGGCAATTGAGATTGGAAGAAGCACCAAGTTAAAACTTCCAGATTCTATTGTTTGTGCTACTTCGATTTTTTTTGGGATTCCACTTTTGTTTGCAGATAATGACTTCAAAAGAGTAAAGGACAAAGACTTGCTCCTTATAAATGTTTAAAAGGTGCTAAAGAAATCAGGAGCAGTTCCAATTTTTTTATTGCTAGTGCTATCCCTTATCTGGGGCACTTCTTTCATATTGATTAAGCAAGGCTTAAAAGTGTTTTCACCAGATGTCGTTGGAGCACTTCGCGTTACAGCCGCTTCACTTTTTCTTTTGCCATTGGCTTTGCCTCGACTTAGAGAATTAAAACAGGGCGATCATTTTAAATTGTTAGTCTCAGGATTAATGGGAATTTTTTTTCCTGCCTTTTTATTTGCCTGGGCACAAACCCGCCTCAATAGTTCGTTGGCAGGAATTCTCAACACGCTTTCGCCACTTTGGACTATGATCTTTGGTGCTTTATTTTTCACGCAACGCTTTCGCGGATTTGCAATTGTAGGCATTGTTATTTCCTTCACCGGAACAATTCTACTTGCTGTATCACGCTCAGGCGGATCAGTGACAGGCTTCAATGTTTATGCGCTCATTATTGTTGCTGCCTGCGCGTTGTATGGTGCCAACCTAAATTGGATAAAGTTTAAGATTCATGATTTGGGTTCGTTAACGATTACCAGTGTGTCGCTTTTGTTTATCGGACCCTTTGCGGCAGTTTATCTTTTTGGATTTACCGATTTTGTTGAAACGATGGCAAACAAACCGGGAGCCTGGCAAGCATTTGGGTTTATTACCTTGTTAGCGCTAATGAGCACGGCCATTGCCAACCTCATGTTTGTGAAGCTTTTGAAAATCTCAACACCCCTATTTGCCAGCTCGGTAACGTACATTATGCCGATTGTTGCGGTAATGTGGGGTGTAATTGATGGCGAGAAATTAGTTGTTGGCCATTTTATAGGGATGGCCGCAATTCTTGGCGGTGTTTATCTGGCCAATAAAAAATAACAACTCATCCCAACAATCTCATTTTGTTTTTCGGGAATGATAGTATTACTTTCATTTAAATTTCAGTGTTATGAAAATGAATTGCATTAGTTTAACCGTATTACTAGTCTGCCAAGCTGCGTTTGTGTGGTCGCAGACAAAAGAGGATGCCATTTTGGGAGTATGGGAGTCAGGAAATGGAAAGGCTCGTATTAAAATTGAAAAGACTGGCGATAAGTTCAATGGCCGGATCGTTTGGTTGCGCGAACCTAATGATGAAGCAGGAAAACCTAAACTAGATAAAAACAATCCAGACGAATTGCAAAGAGTTAAGCCCCTTCTCGGGTATTCTATGCTAAAGAGTTTTTCATATACAGATGATAAAACATGGAAAGAAGGTACTATTTACGATCCGGAAAGCGGGAGTACATATTCTTGTACAATCATCATGACTGATGAAAACACATTAGATGTTAGGGGTTATATAGGTGTGAGCTTGTTCGGGCGCACAGACGTGTGGAAACGAGTTATCATCAAAAAAAAGTAGCAGGCAATGAAAATCCTGCTCATAGCTTTTTCAGTTTGCGTCACTGTTCTTGCACACGCTCAACAAAATGATACTACTGCAATTGAAGACTTCAGTATGTATGCTGATGCCGAACTTGCCAATGGAGCTAAGAGGTTTTGCACATCCAAAGTCTTAGATCAAAGTCCTAACAAACTAATTTCCCTCGGGTATGATTATCAAGGCGCACACAATATGTCTTTGCCTGCCCTACCTCCCGCAGCCAGCGGTGATTTTCGAGTTCGCAGTGTTCAAGGCATTCGGTTGTCGGCCAATGTACCCATAGTCTCAAAAACTAATATTCTAATCAACCTCGGGGCATCCTATGCGGATTCACGCTACCAGATAGAAAACCCTCAAAACCATCCATTGGCAAATAACTTGCAGAACCGCGGCCTTCGCACAATGGGTTTGGCAGCAACCGTTTTTAAGCCACTCAATGAAATAAACTTTTTATTTTTTCAGGCAACGGCCGACTTAAATGGCGACTATTCTTTCAGTGAGTTTCAGACGTTGTCGTTCCTCCGGTACTCGGGCTCGGCCGTCTATGGGTGGAAAAAGCATGATCGGCTTTTTTACGGATTTGGGGTTTCACGCACATACCGGGTAGGAGAACCCAACTTCATTCCCGTCTTTATGTATAACTATACATTTCCTTCGCGAAAATGGGGCATCGAGTCGGTTTTTCCAGCTCGTGGCCATGTTCGCAGAACCTTTAACCCGCGCACCTTGGCTTTTTTTGGCTACGAATTAGAAGGTCAAACTTACCGACTGTCGGGTCTAAAAGATGTTAATGGTATTGTCAATCCTGAATTACGAAGGAGTGAATTACGCATTAGGCTCATGATGGAGCGTTCTGTCAAAAACTTTGTTTGGGTTAGCGTGCAGGCTGGTTTACGTTACAATTGGAACTTCAATCTTGATGATGGTGACTTTTTTCGTGGATTTACCGGAGACCAACCTTATATTTTAGAAAACAGCCTTACCAATGCTTTGTACTTCAACGTCTCAATTAACCTTGTAAGTCCGTAAGCTCATTTTTTATTTGTCTTTCAACTCAAACATTGCCATTACAGGCAAGTGATCCGATGGATAATATTTTCCATCATGATCTTGAATTACTTTATAATCGCTGGCTTTCCATTGCGATGAGTGAAAAACATAGTCGATGGTTCGGCAAGTAATTTTGTCAAATTCAAATCCACAAAAAGTACCTGTTAAGTCTGTAGCGGGGCGGGCATCAAATAGGTGAATATCTTTTCCATCTATCATGGTAAGATAGGGCTCATCGGTAGGCTCTGAATTAAAATCACCCGATACAAGCACAGGAATTTCTTTTAGAGTTTTTTCTAACGTTGCTCCAGCCATGTATCCTTTCAGATAGGTTTTAATCAGACTTGCGCTATTCTTTCTTGCTTCTTTACCGATGTGATCGAAGTGGGTGTTTGCGTAGAGGAATGACTTGCCAGTAATCTTATCTTTTAACATAGCAAACGTAACAACACGCGTAATAGCTGCGTCCCAACTTTTACTGCCGGGCACGTTTGGGGTTTCTGATAGCCAAAATGTATTGTGAGATAGTACTGTAAACTTTTCTTTCTTGTAAAAGATGGCTGAATATTCTCCTTTATCTTTTCCATCATCGCGGCCAACGCCAATAAATGCATACTCAGATAATCCTTTTTGTAAATCCATCATCTGGTTATGGAGCGCCTCCTGCACACCCAATAAGTCGGGGTTATACTTTTTGATTAAGGCAACAACTTTATCGGGTCGGTTTTTCCATTGATTGATTCCATCGGCTTCCGTATCAAGTCGGATGTTGTAACTCATCACCGAAACGGATTGACTATAGCTCACAGTTGAGATAAGAATAAGGGAGCCCAGTAAAAAAGATTTCATTAGTGGTTATCCTAATGCCTCAACCGATTCAACTTCTTCGGGCATCATTTTTTTGAAAAGATTTTCAATGCCAGCTTTTAATGTTATGGTAGAGGAAGGGCAACCACTGCATGAGCCCTGCAACATTACTGTTACCTGCTTATCTAGGTACGAGTGGAAAGTTATTGCACCACCGTCTTGCTCAACTGCAGGGCGGATATACTCATCCAGAATTGTCTTAATTTTTTTCACCGTTTCAGTTTGTTCCTGCTCGGCAACTGCTGGGGCTTTCATATCCAAAATCAGTTTACCACTCTCAAGAAATTTCTGAATATGATTTTTGATGGTCTCCTGTATTTCGAGCCACTCGACATCTTCTTTTTTTGTAACCGTAACGAAGTTGCTCATATAAAAAACGCGATCCACAAAGGGGTACATGAAAAGCTCCTGAGCAAGCGGTGCCTCTTCGGCATCGGCAGGTGTAGGAAAATCAAAAGTCATACCTTCGGGCACAAGCATATCGTTTACAACAAACTTGAGTGAGTTTGGATTGGGATTCGATTCTAGATAAATATGGATATTTTTTGTTGTACTGTTCATCGTCATAGTTCGTTTTGTAAGTAACAAAATTAAGGAATTAAAGTTCTGCTTCCGGAGGCAACGGATCTCCAAGTGCATTCTCCCATTTACTCACAACTGCAGTTGCTACGCTGTTTCCAACAACATTCGTAGCACTTCTGCCCATATCCAGCAGCGGATCTATGCCCAACAATAAGGCTAGGCCAGCCTCAGGAATGTTAAAAGTGGCCAGTGTACCCGCTATTACTACTAATGAAGCCCGAGGTACTCCGGCAATTCCTTTGCTTGTTATCATGAGCACCAATAACATACTTAATTGAGTAGCGATTGGTAAATGCATGTTATATGACTGTGCGATAAATAATGATGCGAAAGTCATATACATCATACTTCCATCAAGATTGAAGGAATAACCAAGGGGTAGTACAAAACTCACAATCTTGCCCTTGCAGCCAAAGCGTTGTAATTCCTCCATCGTTTTTGGAAAAGCAGCCTCACTACTACTGGTACTAAAGGCGAGAAGAATGGGTTCTTTAATTCGTTTTATCAGGTTGAAGATTCGCTTGCCAATAAATACAGAACCTGCCAACGCTAAAATCACCCAAAGTAAAAATAATCCAAAGTAAAATTCGCTGATGAAGATGGAATATGTTTTTAGGATGGTAATCCCTTGTTGGGCAATGATGGCAGTCATTGCGCCAAAAACTGCTAATGGGGCGAAGTTCATCACATACCCGGTTAGCTTAAGGATTACGTGTGCACAGGCATCCATAAAGGTAATAACAACTTTACCTTGCTCGCCAATGGCCGCGGTAGCCACGCCAAAGAATATAGAAAATACAACTATTTGTAAAATTTCATTTTTGGCCATTGCGTCCACAACGCTGCTTGGAAAAACATGGTAGAGAAAAACTTTTAGAGACAGCCCACCTGAATTGGTAATTCCTGGAATCTCACTCACTTCCGGCAGTGGTAAATCCATAGCGATTCCTGGCTCAAATAGATTTACAAGGATCATCCCCAGTAAAAGACTAGTTAGTGAAGCGCCTAAAAACCAAAGCAATGTTTTACCGCCTATGCGTCCAACGGCACTGATATCACCCAGTTTGGCTACACCTACAACCAGCGTAGTGAAAACCAATGGCGCAACAATCATTTTTATAAGGCGTAAAAAAATGTCGGCCATTAGAGAAAACGGTTCTACTTTTTTGTCGCGGGCAGACAGTATTGCACCTCTTGCTTTTCCCAATTCCTTAAGCTGCTTTTCAAGTTGAGTGAGGACAACAGAGTCACTGGTTTGTCTAATTTGCTCCTGCATTTGCCGTACGGACAAGTCTGTTTTCTTAAGTGCCACATTATCTTCCGACAGATAACTTTTATTTAGCGTGAAGCCAAGCGCCACGCCAGCGATTAAACTAATAATTATATAAAGCGTGAGCTTGCTTTTCTTTGTCGATTGAGGCACTGCCATAGACATAAGGTTTTAGAAAGGCAGCAATATAGAAGTTTTAAAGAATACTTTCGAGCGGGCATTTTATGTCATAAAAACATCAATCAGGATTTGTTAATATTCGTGGTCGGGTCGTTCGCTGTCGCAAGATTTAATTCATTTTCGCTGGTGGCAACTACGCATGCAACAGTCGAATCACCGGTAATATTGACAGCAGTTCGCAGCATATCTAATGGCCTGTCTACAGCTAGTATGAGTGCCAGCCCGGCAGGATCTAAGCCAACAGATTCTAAAACGATAATCAACATAATAATACCTGCACCCGGAACAGCCGCAGCACCAATTGAGGCTAATACGGCAGTCATAAGTATGGTAAGTTGTTGACCAAGGTTAAGGTCGATACCAAATGCCTGTGCGATAAACACAGCGGAGATACCCTGGTGAATACTGGTGCCATCCATATTAATTGTTGCGCCCAATGGCAATACGAAACTGGATACTTCTTCCGAAATACCCAGATTTTTTTCGGCACAGTCCATAGTAACAGGCAGTGTGGCTGCACTAGAGCTAGTTGAAAAGGCGAGAATTTGCGCGGGCAAAATTGCGCGTAAAAATTCTCTGTACTTTATTTTGGTAAAAAGTTTTAGCAAGGTTGGGTACATGACAAACACCATCAAAGCCAAGCCCAACACAACATTTAAACTATATACGCTAAGTGCTTTCATTAATTCCATATCGATATTCAAACTGGCAAGCAGCGCGAACACACCTACGGGGGCATACATCATTATAATGTCAACAATGCCAAGGATCACAGCATTGGCGCCATCAAAAAAATTCTTTACAGGTTGAATCTTTTCTTTGTTTGCCAAAATCATGGCAACACCAAACAGAATTGAAAAGAAAATGATTTGCAGCATATTAGTATTATCGCTTGCTGCATTGAAAAAATTATCGGGAACAATATTTACGAGTGGTTGCAGAGGGCCGGTGTCAGACGTGGTATGCGCGGCAGTAATGCTTTTATCAAGATCCGATGCAAAGGTTTCGCGCAACGAATCTCTTCGCTCGGCCGAAAGCAGTTTACCGGGCTGAATAATGTTAACTAATACCAACCCAACTGAAATAGCAAACACAGTGGTCAACATATAGAGTCCTATTGTTTTGCCACCAATACGCGAAAGTTTTGAAACATCCGAAAGATTTGAAACACCATCGATCAATGAAACGATGATGAGTGGAACGGCAATAAGCTTTAAACAATTAATGAATATAGTACCGAATGGTTTTATCCAATTATGCGTGAATTCCGTCATGCCTAACGCAGTCGATGAAAGACCCCAGACAAGACCCAGGGCCATGCCAATCAAAATCTTAGCGTAGAGCGGTATTTTTTTCTTCTCCATCTTTTAAATTTAATAGAAATGAAAAAGAATTGCGACTCTGATTGAATTAATTCAGATTAAAACACAAGCGGTTATAATGTGTTTTGTAGGGATGCTTGCAAAACGTATTGCTAAATCTTAGAAACTTTGCTGCGAAGTAAAAACATGGTGACTAACTATTGACGTCCAATCAAAAGTATTGATCCGTTCAACTTCCCTTTTTTATCAAAGGACTCACTTTTAACAAAACCTACTTTTTCGGCAATCCATTCGGTGCCTGAAAAATCGGCCGAAAAGTTTATTCCTATTTTCGATTTCATGTACGAGGTATTTGTGATTTTGTAACAATCAAAGGTACCTGCTGGTGTCGTGATCGTTTCTTTTCCTACCACCTTACGATTAGAAATTGTAACCGCCATGCTCATAGGGATAGGACTTCCTTCTGTGGTTAAACTAATGGAACCGTCTTTCAAACTTTGACCTACGGTGAGCTTTGATGGAAGTTCAAGATTTTCAGATTCTATTTTCATTTCATACGAAGATAAGGCCTTTAGTTGTTCCTGCGGAATAAATTTTCGCATGTCCATGGTGATCGTTCCGTTTTCACAAGTCATTTCAAGATCTCCTTCGGTTAAAATTTTTCCTTTGTCATCCAACACAGTAGAATTTATTGTGGCCACAAAACCGGATGTGGTTTTTTCAAAGGATTTTACTTTTTGAATATTCTTACCGGTTGGTTTTCCTTTGCCATTATAATTTTCATAGGTCCAGCTAGTCCCATCCTGCAATATATAATAATCATTGCATTGGGAGAATGTCACCAACATTGAACAAATAAACAAGAAGGTTAATGTGAGCTTTTTCATGATACAAATAATTTAGTCTATGATTATGATAATTTAATTGCCTTAGCGCGTAACGAAAAATCGGCAAGCACCAAAGCTGCCATTGCTTCTACAATAGGCACTGCGCGTGGCACCACACACGGGTCGTGTCTTCCTTTACCCGATACAGTTGCGTCATTGCCATCTTTATCCACGCTTGGTTGATCTTGCATGATAGTAGCAACGGGCTTAAAGGCTACATTAAAATAAATATCTTCTCCATTGCTGATGCCACCTTGCACTCCACCCGAGTGATTTGTTTTTGTACGGATTCTTCCGCCATCATTAAAGAATTCATCATTGTGTTGCGAACCGCGAAGTTGCACACCCTCAAAGCCGCTTCCATATTCGAATCCTTTTACTGCATTAATGCTAAGCATTGCTTTTCCTAGCTCAGCATGGAGTTTGTCAAATACAGGCTCGCCTAATCCGACAGGAGTATTTTTTATTACGCAGGTAACTACTCCACCAATCGTATCACGATCCAGTCGTACCTGATCAATCAGTGCAATCATTTTTTCTGCTGTTGCAGCATCGGGGCAACGAACAATGTTGTCTTCAGTTTTAGATAAATCTAATTGGGTATAGGGTGGCGCCTTCAGGTCACCTACCTTAGAAACAAAAGCATTGATTTCAACTCCTGATTTCTTTAATAATAATTTTGCGATAGCTCCGGCTGCTACTCTTGCTGCCGTTTCGCGCGCTGAGCTGCGCCCACCACCACGGTAGTCGCGAACACCATATTTACTCTCGTAAGTGAAATCGGCATGCGATGGGCGAAATGTATTTTGAATGTGTGAATAATCTTTACTGCGCTGATCTTGATTTTCAATGACTAACGCGATTGGTGCTCCGGTTGATTGGCCTTCAAACACTCCGGAAAGAATTTTAAATATATCATCTTCCTTTCGTTGGGTGGTGATTTTTGATTGACCTGGCTTTCTGCGACTTAATTCTGATTGAATGAAAGTTTCGTCAATGGCCAAACCAGCGGGACAGCCGTCAATGATTACCCCAATTGCAGGGCCGTGAGATTCTCCAAATGTACTAATCTTAAAAAGTGTTCCGTAAGAATTCATAAAACCTGATAAACCACTAATTATTTTCGAAACACAAGATAGGCGGAAGCCATCAGCATTACTACAATAAAACCATTAAACCCGATTTTTGTCCAATCGTAAGAGTTTGAATCGCGAATAGAGTTATCGGTTGCATCAATGCGATCATAAAACGAACCCAGACTCGTGCTTTCAATAGATTGATTTTTTTGACTTTCACCTTTAACGGTGACCGCATATTTTGATCGAAGGGTGTCGTATTTTTTCGTTTTTGGATTGAAGAATGGCCAGATAAAATAATCTCCTAACTTGAATGTGCCCGGCTCTTTTGGAATTATAAAATAGTTAAAGGATTTGGTGCCTGTTACCAGATTTCCTTCGCGATTGATATTTTGCTTTATGTTTGGCTCATAGATGTCAAATGAATTTTCGGCACTTAACTCCGGCTTTTCAATCGAGGAAATGTTTCCTTCTCCAAAAACGCGAAACTCATAAGGCACACTTTGGCCGGTTTCAAAGTCAGTAGATCCAATTCTTTCTTCTAATCTGTAATCACCAACCGCAACAGACTCCCGTAAAGGATGTGGCGGAAGCTCTTTTACTTTTACCGTTTTACTTTTTGAATAAAAGGTTTTAAAATCTTCTTGCCTATTCTGGCCAAAGAAGGACGGATTTTTAGCAACTTTAAATTTGATCATCTCAAGACCAACGCTTGGAAATTCAATGGACTGGGTGTTGAGTGGATAAAACGCAGCCTGATAAATTTTATATTGAGTATATCCCTTGCCATTAATGTTTATCAACTCGCCTTCAATGTTTTCTATGCTGAAGTTTTCCTCCCAGCAAGTGGCGGGTTTTAATTTCTTTAAAATAGTAGCCAACTGTTTTCCAAGATCATGGAATTGCATGGGTGCGCGATTATTATCGGCAACTAGAAACGATAATGTCGTGGTAAAACCTTCACCAATATAGACTTCATTCTTATTGGTTGTAAGAGCGAGTAACGCATCTTCTTTTATATCTACAAATTCTGTTTCACCGCGACTAAAAAAATCATCGGCCGGATCGCGATCAAAGAAACTTCGAAACGGATCGCGTTGCTGACTTTGAACGGTAGCCCCGACCTTTATTTTTTTTCCGGTAACAGAAATAATTTGATCATTTACCTTCATTTTGAAGGATGGAATTGCGAAAGTGCCCTGTTTGGTGGGCGAATACGACATAACAATACTTTGAGAACTGCTTACCTGCCCATTTACGATGCTCGTTTGCGATTGATTGGACGTGCCCCGTTTTCGAAGTCCTTCAATATCCGGAAAATTGTCATAATTCTTTAATCGGTCATTATTTACAGTGACTGTAACTGTCCAAATCTGGTTTTCACCGATCTCGTCTGGGCCCAAAGTAACTTGTATGTTGTCCTGACCCGCAGCAAAACGCGCTGAAAACAACAAAATGACAAAAAGGGTCGTTCTAGAGATAAATTTCATAACGCAAATAGCACCGCAACACGTTGCAGTATACAAAAGTAAAATCTTCTTTTCACTCTTCAACTCCTTTTGTACTTTCATGGTTGCAATGCAGGCGGTTTATTGCAAAACGTACCTTACAATTTTTAAGATGAAGATGCTAAGCTATGTAAAGAACATTCTCACAAGAGTGAGTTTTGATGCGCGGCTTTTTGAGAAAGAACTGCGTAAGGCTATCAAAATGCTGATAGCAGAGGAAATTCAGGATCTCCAACGCTGGTGCTATGCCAACTACGCGAGAGAACATGAGGCGATTTTAAATCGCTGTTTCGTTAGAGTTTAATTTTTTTATTATCTGAAAATCTAAAATTAAATCCCGCCAAAAGCGGGATTATTTTTTTGCCGACACAGGCAGAAAAATGGATAAAACAGGGGTGTAGAATTTTCTCAGTAAGATTTAATGCTATTCTAATCTTTAGGCTTTAAGAAGGCAATGTTGCGTTTTAGGCCTTCAAATTTGGTGCGCTTTACAGCGGATTTTTTAAAGAGCTTTTTAAATACATTTTCTGTTATTTCTGTCCAATCCTGCTGACTCATTTTCTCTAAATCGGGATGTGGATGAAATTTTGGCTCTTGATGAGGTTTCGAAAAACGATTCCAGGGGCAAACATCCTGGCAGATGTCGCACCCAAACATCCAGTTTTCAAATTTTCCTTTTTCAGATGATGGAATTTCGTCTTTCAGTTCAATGTTGAAATAAGAAATGCATTTACTTCCATCAACCACATAAGGTTCAGGTATTGCGTCTGTCGGGCAGGCATCCATACATGCAGTGCAGGTGCCACAATAATCTTTTATGGGAGCATCCGGTTCTAATTCCAGATCAAGAATTAATTCTGCGAGAAAGAAAAAACTGCCCATGTTGCGATTGAGCAGCAAACTGTTTTTGCCAACCCAACCCAATCCGGATTTCTTTGCCCATGCCCGTTCGTGCACAGGCGCGGAGTCAACAAACGCGCGACCTTCAACATGACCTATTTCTTCCTGAATGCGATCTAAAAATATTTTCAGTTTATCTTTTACAGCAATGTGGTAGTCTTCTCCATAGGCATACTTAGCAATTTTAAAACCATCAGGATTTTTTTTTGCGAGATCTTCTTTTGGATAGTAATTATAGATAAGGCTTATTACTGATTTTGCTCCCGGCACTAGCAACGTTGGATCTAAGCGTTTATCGAAATGATTTTCCAGGTAACCCATTTTTCCCTGGTAGTTTCGCTTCAGCCACTCTTCAAGTCGTGGAGCTTCTTCGGTTAAAAATTCAGCTTTAGAAATTCCGCAATAGCTGAAGCCGAGTTCGGAAGCAAGAGTTTTAATTAATTGAGTATAGGTGTGAATGCTCATGGTAAGGCCACAAAGGCGCTAAGACACTAAGTTTCTTTTAAAGAATGATTCGCTTAATCCTTGTTTGATTATGGGAACATTAAAGTTTATAAGGTATCCCAATCGTAAGCCAGTCAATTTCAAATGACTTAAAACTTGAGCTTGCCATACAGGATTCACTTGATCAACGGCCTTGGTTTCAATTACAACTTTTCGATCAACAAGAAGATCAAGTCTTAGTCCTTCTTCGAAAGTTATTCCATCATACTGAATTGGAATATCGACTTGCCGCTCAACTTGAAATCCTTCTTTTCTTAATTCGTGCGTAAGGCAAACTTCATAAACTTTTTCTAACAATCCAGGGCCAAGTTCCTTATGCACTTTAAGTGCGGCTTCAACGATTGCTTTTCCAATTATTTCTTCATGTTCACTCAACTTAGAAAATTCCATATTCTTTGTGCCTTAGAGCCTTTGTGGCAAAGAGTTAATCAAATAATCCTGGCCGTTTTGAAACTGGAGGTACTAACTTTAAATGCTTATACGCTTTTTCGGTTGCCTCGCGGCCACGACTCGTTCGCTTTAAATATCCTTCCTGAATAAGAAAGGGCTCATAGACTTCTTCAATCGTCTCGGACTCATCTCCCACAGCAGTGGCAATGGTAGTAAGGCCAACAGGGCCCCCTTTAAATTTTTCGATGATGGTGCTCAAGATTCGATTGTCCATTTCATCCAATCCGTTCTCATCTACATCTAAAGCTTTCAATGCCATTTGAGCAATGGCCATGTTAATAGTTCCATCACCTTTTATTTGTGCAAAGTCGCGGGTACGCCTTAATAAATTATTGGCAATGCGGGGAGTGCCGCGACTTCTTCGGGCAATTTCAAATGCCGCGTCCTCAATAATAGGAGTCTTTAAAATCTCCGCTGATCGATTTACAATTTTCGTTAGCAACTTCGAATCATAATATTCTAATCGCGCGTTGATTGCAAATCTTGCTCTAAGTGGCGCAGTTAACAATCCAGCACGTGTAGTTGCACCAATAAGCGTAAAAGGATTTAGATTGATTTGAACGGATCGTGCATTGGGCCCTGAGTCGAGCATAATATCAATGCGATAATCCTCCATGGCTGAGTAGAGGTATTCTTCTACAACCGGATTGAGGCGATGAATTTCATCTATGAATAAAACATCGTTTACCTCAAGATTTGTAAGCAAACCTGCGAGGTCGCTGGGCTTATCAAGCACCGGACCAGAAGTAATTTTAATGCGCGACTCTAACTCGTTAGCGATAATAAACGAAAGCGTAGTTTTTCCCAGGCCAGGCGGGCCATGAAGCAGAACATGATCCAACGCTTCCAACCGTTGCTTGGCAGCTTGCACAAACACCTTAATATTATCTACAACTTTTTGTTGACCTGTAAAGTCGCTAAAAGATAAGGGACGAAGGGCTTTCTCAATCTCCTTTTCAGTAGCACTTAATCCTTCCGTGTCTCCTTTTAAATAATCTTCACGCATAGTTTTTCGAAGTCGAAAGTTAAGGAAATAAACGGCTAATATTGTTTCCTTGTGCGTGTATGACATAACTTGCAGCCCCAATATTTTAGCTATGAATAACCGCACAAAGAATGCGTTGTACTCTGTTTTTGTAATAGCTGCTGTTCTTATAGTGGCATGGTGGCGAAGGCCGAATGATCAAATTCCGATAGAAGCTAAAACCTCAATCAAAATTGAGGGCGAAACGATGGCCACAACCTACCACATTACCTACTTCGATTCGAAGCAGCGTGATTTTAAAAAGTCAGTGGATTCACTTTTAGTGTTGGTAAACCTTTCTATTAATAATTACAATCCAACTTCCGAAGTTTCTCTGTTTAATAAATCAACCTCAGGTTTCAAGTTTAAGCAACCTTATTTGTTGCCTTCAATAAAAATAGCCAGTCAGGTTTTCTCAGATTCTCAAGGAGCGTTTGACCCTACCGTGATGCCACTTGTTAGCCTATGGGGTTTTGGTTCTCAGAAAGTTACGCGGCCCGACAGTTCAAAGATTGATTCGATAAAGACCTTCGTAGGCTTTGAAAAAATTCGGTTTAATCAGGATAGTATTTGGAAACTTGATGTCCGCACCCAATTGGATTTTGGAGGCATTGGGCAAGGATATGGTGCCGATGTGATTACAGATTTTTTAAAGAGCAAAGGAATTAAAAACATGCTGGTTGAGTTAGGTGGTGAAGGAATGGCAATCGGCACAAATATTCAATCTGGCAAAGCGTGGGAGTTGGGAATTCTTGATCCTAATTCAACGGAGATGAATCAATCTTTCAAAGCCTATGTTTCGTTGCAGGATAAATCATTTACTACATCGGGTAACTATTTTAATTATCGGGAACTTGATGGAAAGAAATATTCACATACTATGGATCCCAAAACAGGATATCCGGCTATGCGTGAAATATTAAGCGCATCGGTGTTTGCCAGTGACTGCACCACTGCGGATGCCTGGGGCACGGCTATTATGTCGATGGGGCATGTGAAAGCAATTGAGCTGTTGAAGCAACATCCTGAGTTAGATGCAT
>Ga0335394_10000323_pt1 | contig 49198 bp, 52 predicted proteins | sample MAT03_FD_205741 | JGI IMG/M metagenome (GOLD analysis project Ga0335394, IMG submission 205741) | Freshwater microbial communities from Lake Fryxell liftoff mats and glacier meltwater in Antarctica - MAT-03 (spades assembly) (version 2) ... | reverse complement strand
CAGCTGCAGCTTGTAGCTCAGCGTCTCGTTGCTGCGCAGGCGCGACCCGACCACCAACAGCGCGTCGACCGTCTCGTAAAAAGCCTCGACCGGCTTTTGCAGGTTATAGGAGCCCAGCGTTTGCGGGTGGTCCTCGGGCACGATGCCGCGGCCCTGCACCGAGCTGACCACCGCCCAGCCCATGTCGACCAGGCGCCGGGCGGCGACGGATGCACCCCGCGCGCCACCACCGAGCCACAGCAGCGGCCGCTTCGCCTGCAACAGCCGCTCGGCCAGCGCGTCCGCGGCGGCCAGGGCGGGCTGCACCGGGGCCACTGGCAGCGGAGAAATATCGTCTGGCAGATCGAGCAGCATCTTCTGCACGTCGATCGGGATCTCGATGCTCACCGGGCCACACGGCGGCGTGCGGGCCAGGCGGGCCGCCTCGCGCAGCGTGGCCAGCGCAGTGGCCGGGTTGCGGATGCGAAAGGCGTCCTTGCCGACGGCCTTGAGCATCGCCAGCTGCGCCGGGTGCTCGTGGATATAGCCCAGATCGCGGTCGAGGTAGGCCGACTCGATCTGCCCGGTCAGGTGCAGCAGCGGCGTGCCGGCGGTGATCGCCTCGACCAGTGCGCCGGCCGCATTGCCGGCACCGGTACCGGTGCTGGTCACGCAGGCGCCCAACGTGCCGGTCACCCGCGCATAGGCATCGGCCATGTTGCAGGCACCGGCCTCGCCGCGTGCCGACACGAAACGGATCTTTCCGCGCCGGTGGAAGGCGTCCAGCATCGGCATGTTGTGGATCGAGATCACGCCGAAGGCCGCGCGGATGCCGCACTGCTCCAGAAAACGAACCACCAGTTCGCCGACCGTGATGCGGGCGCTGTCTTGTGTCATGCCGTGGTTTTTGCCAGAGGGGATTGGGAGCGCCGACCCTGCGGTAGCCAATGGCTGAGGCGTTGCGACAACCGCGCCGCTGCGTCGCGGACCTGTGCCACGACGTCGGCAAGCGCCTGCGGATCGAAATGCTGCGAAGGAATGGTGACGCTGACCGCAGCCGCGATACGCAAGTGCTCGTCGAACACCGGTGCGGCTACTGTGGAGATACCCGACTCGAAGCCGCCCTGGCTGACGCCATGGCCGCGTTGTGCGTCGGCATCGATCAGGTCCTTGAGCGCGCCAAGCGTGGTCGGCGTCTGCGCCGTGAAAGCGTCCAGCGTCGCGCTGCCGTACAGGCGGGTCAGGTCGGCCAGCGTGCTGCCGCCGAACAGCACCCGACCCAGCACCGTGGCATGGGCCGGCATGCGGGCGCCGACCTGGATCGAGTTGAACATGAAGGAGCGGCCGGTCGCCTTGGCCACGAACACCACCTCGCGCCCGTCGCGCACCACCAGGTGGGCCGACAGCCCGGTGTGGCTGCACAGGTCGTCGATGATCGGGCGGCCGTGTTCGGTGAGTTCCATCGACGCCAGGTACTCGAAGCCCAGGCGCAACACCGCAATACCGAGCTTGTAGCTGGCGGTGTCGCCCACGCGTTCGACAAAACCCATCTGCTCCAGTGTCTGCAGCAGGCGGAACACCGAGGCACGCGGCAGGCCGAGCCGGCGTGACAACTCGGCGCCGGTCAGCTCGCGCTCGTCGCGCGAGAACTGCCCCAGCAGTTGCATGCCGCGCTGCAGCGCGGGTACCAGATAACGGTGGCCATTCGAGTTGTCATTCATACGCTCGGTCCGGCGTCAATACCGATCAGGCGATTGACGGCGCCTGCCGCCTCCAGCGGGCAACTGTGGCCGACTTCGCCCAGATCGGTCCAACGGGCGCCGCAACGGCTGGCCAGCGCGCGGCAGCCTGCTGCTGGCGTAACGGTATCGGCGCTGCCACCCGCCACTTGCACCGGGCACAACAAGCCCACCAGGTCGGCATCGATGTCGCCCATTGACAGCATGTTCGAGGCCTGGGTATAGCCTGCCGGGTCGATGCCCGCCATCACCTGGGCGATGAACGCCACCTGTTCGGCACTGGCATGGTTGGACAACATGGCGCTGGCACGGCGCTGCGCCATGCCGGCCGGGCCCAGGCGCTCGAGTGTCGCAAGACGCTCGTTCAGCTTTAGCGCGCGCTCGGCGGCGGGCAGGCGTGCATGGCCTTGCGCAGGGGCCAGCAGCACCAGCCGGGCGACCTGTGCCGACCGCAGCCTGGCCGCGCTGGCAGCCACCAAAGCGCCCAGCGAATGGCCCACCAGCACCAGCGGCCGCGCCGCATCGGTGCCCAGCGCATCCAGCCAAGCCCACAGCCGCAGGGCCTGGTCGCGCGCCGAGGGTGCGGCACCTGGCAGCGGTGCGCTATCGCCATACCCCGGGGCATCCCAGGCCAGCACCCGGGACGCGGGTTGTGCAGAGCCCGCCACGTGGGCCAGCTGCTCCACCCAACTTGCAGAAGCGGAACCGATGCCGTGCAGCAGCACATGCGTCACCGGCCCGCAATAGCCGGGCGAGGTGGCATGGCGCCAGGCCACGCGCCCTTGCGCCGTGTCCGCAGCAGTGGTCGGGAACCGTGCCAGTGTCGTTGCGAAAGGCATCACGCGGTCCTCGTGGCGAGTGCCCATCAGGTGCGCTTGATCTTGGTCAGCGGGCTGTCTGGCGGGTAGACCGGGGTGATCGGCTTGGCCGCGCCGAGCATCACGCACATCAGCGCGTCTTCGTCGCCGATGTTGACTTCTTCGCGGTAGACGCCCGGCGGCACCGAGATCAGGTCGCGCTCGTTGAGAACCGACTCCCAGCGCTCGCCGTCCTTCTCGCAGACGATTTTCATCTTGCCGCGCGTGACGAAGAAGACCTCCTCCACGTCATAGTGGATGTGTGAGGGGCCGATGTTGCCGGCCGGGATGACCATAGTCGAAAAGGTGAAGTGCGCTGCCGGCACGGTATTGCTGTCGTTGGCCACGCCGGTGCCACCGGTGCCCATGTAGCGCATCTGGGCGCGGCGGTACTTTGGGTCGAAGTCGGCCTGGAACTTGAGGGCGTCCCAGTCGTAACGGCGGGTCTGGAAGCGCGCCACGCGGCTCTCCATCCACTGCGCGAAGCTCTGGCCCTCCGTGCGCAGCATCGCGCGCTGGATGTCGGCCTCGGGGGCGATGTTGGCGTCCAGCAGGCCGCGTTCGTTGAAGACCGGCTGGTTGGCGGCGGGTGCATGGGTGTTCATGGTGTTCCCAGTTTCAGTTCAGGACGAAGCCACCGTTCACGGGCAGCAGTTGTCCGGTGATGAAGCCGCTGGCGCGGGTCAGCAAAAAGAGTGCTGCCGCGGTCACGTCCTCGGGAACCTGCGCGCGCGGGATGGCACGGCCCTGCAGGTAGTACTGGTGGCGCTCCTCGGGCACGTAGGCAGTGGCTTCCACCAGCGTCAGACCGGGCGCAATCGCGTTCACGGTGGTGCCCTGGGGCCCGAGCTCGCGGGCCATGCCACGCGTCATGGCGATCACCGCCCCCTTGCTGGCGATGTAGGCCATCAGGCGCGGGGCACCCCACAAGGCGGTGTCGGACGCCAGGTTGACGACGCGCCCGCTACCCGACGCAGCCAGGTGCGGCTGGGCCGCTACGGTGGCGAGCCAGGTGCCGCGCACGTTGACATCCATCACCCGGTCCCAGGTGGCGGCGTCGAGCTGCGCCATGGTCTTGCCGCCGGAGTTGGTGATGGCGCCGTTGTTGATCAGGCCGTCCAGCCCGCCCAGCGCCGCCGCTGCGGCGTCCACACCGGCGCTGATGGAGGCGCCGTCGGCGAGGTCCATCGGCACATAGTGGGCGGCCGTGCCGAGTTCATGCGCCAGTGCTTCGCCGCGCTCGTGCAGCACGTCGCTGATCACGACCCGCCCGCCGGCGGCCACGATCGCCCGCGCAAAGGCCTCGCCCAGGCCGCGGGCCGCGCCGGTGACCAGCACACGGCGGCCGTCCAGACGGATCTCGGGCGGGTGCATGTCGGCGTTCATCGCGGTACTCATGCTGCAGACCTCTGCGCGCTGGGCAGGTAGTGCAGCACCTTGCGCTCGACCAACACCACGGCGTAGTAGGCCAGGATGCCGATGACCGTGAGCGCCGCGATCACGACAAACACCGCCGCGGTGTTGCCCTGGCCCTCGAAGAACACCAGCATGTAGCCCAGCCCCATGTTGCCGCCGACCAGTTCGCCCACCACCACGCCGATCACCGCCAGCGTGCTGGCGATGCGCAGCCCGGAAAACAGCAAGGGCGGCGTGGTTGGGTATTCGACCATCGTGAATACCTGCATGCCGGTGGCGGAGAAAGAGCGCGCCAGGTTGATCATTCCATCTGCTTCATGGTCGGGCTGCGCTTTTTCGGTTCAAGCGGGTTATGTGTTCAACTAAAGAAACGCTGATTCATTAATGATGCATTATTCAGCCTGCCTCAGGCACTGTCAACGAATAGTTGAGTGCGATGAACAGGCTTTCGGCCTGCCGGCAGGACGCCGGATCAAACGATGCGCGCCAGCGCCGCCATGGCTTGCGCCACGTCGTCTTCGGTGTTGTAGAAGTGTGGGGCGATCCGGATTACCGCTCCACGCGCCGAAACGACAAAGCCGGCCTCGGCCATCTGGCGCTCGACCGCAGCCGAATCGGCCACTCGGATCGCGGTGCTGGAGCCCTTGCGGCGCGGGTCCCGCGGGCTGGTATTGGTCAGGCCGTGCTGGTCCGCCGCATCCCGGGCCACGACCGACAGGTGCTCGATATGTGCCTCGATGGCAGCCATGTCCATCGTATTGAGCATGGCCATGCCGGCGCAGACCGCGGCCGCATTGATGTAGGGCGGTGTTCCGGTATCGAAACGGCGTGCACCGGGCGCGTAGTCCAGCGTGCGGATGTCGAATGCAAACGGGTTGACACGCCCGAACCAGCCGGTGTTGACCGGCTTGAGTTGCTCTGCCACGTCTCGGCGAACGTACATGAATGCAAGACCGGGGCAGCCCAGCAAATACTTCTGGGCCCCACAGGCCAGCATGTCGATACCGTCGCGCTGCACATCGATCTGCATCGCGCCCGCCGACTGGTAGGCATCGACAAAAAAGAGCGCGCCGTGCGCCCGGGCCAGCTGCGCTATCGCAGCGATGTCCTGCTTGAAGCCATTGGCATACGACACCTGCGACACCGAAACCAGCCGCGTGCGATCGTTGATGAGGCGCGCATAGTCTTCCAGCGCGATCTCGCCACCCGCGTCGGGCTGCGCAAAGTGCACCGCTGCCCCGCGCGCCTGCTGCGCCAACCAGACATGGCCCAGCGACGGAAAATCGATCTCGCCCAGCACGATGCCATCGCGCTCGCCATCGAACTGCAGGCAGTTGCCCACCGAGGACGCCAGATCCGACACGCAGGACATGACCGCGATGTCGGCTACATCGGCGTTGATCAGGCGCCCGAACTCCGCCTTGGCCTGGTCCAACACGACCGCCCAGCCGCCCCAGTCCATGCCTTTCTCGCTCCACGACGCCATGTAGCGCGCAATCGCATCGGTGACCGGGATCGACAACGCGCTCTGCGAGCAACTGGACAGCTGCGCCTTGCGCGCGAGGATGGGGAACTGTGCGCGCTGCGCCTCGAACGGGAAGTGGCTCATGGTGTGTTTGCTCGATGGGTTTTTCTGTCAGGCGCGCTTGAATGCACTGCGGGACAGGGTGGGTGTGCAATCAGGATGGGCGAATGACGCGGCGGGCTGTGACTTCAACCTCGACTTTGGCACCGTCGACCGCCAGCGCACTGCACACAGTGGTGTTGGTGGGTCGCGCCGGGCCCAACCGCTGCTTGATGACGCCGCTGACAGCCGCGATATCCTCACGCGACGGCACGAAGACACGCACCCGGACCACGTCCATCAGGGAAGCACCCGCCTGGACCAGGGCCCGCTCGATGGTGTCAAGCGCCTGTTCGGTCTGTGCCGCGGCAGACTCCGGCAGTGTCAGGGTCGCGAAATCCTGGCCCACCGTGCCAGAGACGAACACCCAGTCGCCGTCAACCACAGCGCGGGAGTAACCTGCCAGTTCCTCCCAGGGCGAACCACTCGTGATGTGACGCCGGCCGACGGGCGCGACCGCCAATGCAGCAGGCGCGCCGGACCCATCGGCCGCCAGCTGTGCGCAGATCAGGTCGATCTCGGTTTCATGCGTCTGCATCAGGCGCCGCCACCGGTCCTGCGGCATCGTGGCAGTCCGCCAGGCTTCGAGCGTGATCACGCAGCTTGCGGCGGCATACCCCAACACCTCGCCCGCGATGACGCTGGCCCGGATGCGTGGCGTCAGGCTGTGCGGGTCTGCACCGATCAGGTAGTCGATCACGCCACGCTGCGCTTCGGTGACCACGCGCACCCAGCCCGCGGTGCCATCAAACAAGGACTCACCGGTGAACAGGCCTGGCTCGACCTCCCGGCAGTTCCACAGGCCGAGGTTCCAGCGCTGCATACCGGCAGCGCTGCTCAGATGCGCCAGCGCGGTCGGCACAGTCGCACCGCACCACCGCGCCGTGCTGTGTACGAGGGAGGGGCTCAGCACGTCACGCCGTCCTTGCGCCCAAGGCTGAACGACTTATTGCAGCTCATAACCGGAGTCCTTGATCACGGGCGCCCAATGGGCCGTGGCGGAATTGATCCAGTCCTGCAGTTGTTCCGGATTTGCGTAGGCGATCTCGTTGCCAAGCTTGGCCAGGCGCTCGACCACCTCGGGGTTCTTCAGCACTGTGGCTACGGCCCGCGTGAAGCGGTCGACGAACTCCCGCGGCATATCCTTTGGCCCGACAAAGGCCAGCCAGGGGTTCTTGTCCATGCCCTTGATGCCTAACTCCTGGAAGGTCGGGATCTCCGGGGCCACCTTGGCACGCGCGGTGCCGGAAATAGCCAGCACCTGGAACTTGCCCGCACGGTGGTGCTCCAGGTACTCGGTGAGCGAGCCGACACCCGCGGACACCTGCCCGGCCAACAGGTCCGTCACCAGCGGCGCGCCACCCCGGTAAGGTACGACCACCGGATTGCTGACGCCAAGCGCCTTGCCGACGACCAGCGAAGCGAACTGCGGCACGCTGCCGGCCGCGGGAACGCCGAAATTCGCCTTGCCGGGATTGGCCTTGAGCCAGGCGCCGAATTCCGGCAGTGTCTTCGCATTGAGCGACCCCGAAACCGCCAGTGCATTGAAATAGCTCGCCACGCCGGCCAGCGGCGTGAAGTCCTTCGACGGGTCGTAACCCGGCGCCTTGAAGGTCAGCGGCACGATCACATGCGAATGGTCGATCGTCAGCATGATGGTCGACCCATCCTTGGGCGATGCCTTGAGTTGCTGGGTGGCAATCATGCCGCCAGCCCCGCCCTTGTTGTCGACCAGCACCGGCTGATTGAGTACATCTTTGAGCTTGTCGGCCAGCACGCGCGCCACGACATCGGTGGCGCCGCCTGGTGGAAAGCCGACCAGTACCTTGATCGGCCCGGTGTAATCGGCGGCAGCGGCTGGCAAACCCGCCCCGGTCAGGGTCAATCCCAGCAGGGAAGCGGCCATCACGAACAAGGCGCGACGATGAGGAACGTGCATGCTGAACTCCGGTTGGTTGCAAACTACAGGGTGGAACCCGCCAGCACCCGAGGCGATCGCAGATGCCGGCGTGGGCACTGAAATTTAGCGCTACCCGTCCCAGGTGTCTGTAAGCCACTTTACAAAGCGGCTGGTTGGCGTTCGGGTGTCGAACTCCCAGCCTCGCCGGCTCGCCCACCGCGTGGCATACAGGTGTTCGAATCTCATCAGCCGCCCCCATTCAGATGGCAAGCCGACAAGTGCCCCGGCGCAATGGCGCGTAATACAGGCCGCTCGGTCGCGCAATGGCCCATCGCCTGCGGGCAACGCGGATGAAAATGGCAGCCCGAAGGCGGGTTCAGGGGCGACGGAATCTCGCCCTTGACCGGGACAAAGACGCGTTTACCCACCTCCAGCTTCGGCTCGGACTGCAGCAGCGCCTGGGTGTAGGGATGGTTCGGACCGGAGAAGACCGTATCCGCGGGCGCCGACTCGACCACGCGCCCCAGGTACATGATCACCACCCGGTCCGACAGGTGGCGCACCACGCCGAGATCGTGACTGATGAACAGGTAGGTCAGCTGCAGCTCGTTGCGCAGCGCGATGAACAGGTTGAGCACCTGGGCCTGGATCGACACGTCAAGCGCGGCCACGGCTTCGTCGCAGACCAGGAATTCCGGCTTCACCGCCAGCGCCCGCGCAATGCCGATGCGCGCGCGCTGCCCGCCCGAGAACTGGTGCGGAAAGCGCCGCATCGCGCTGGCGTCCAGGCCGACCTGGCGCAAGAGATGTTCGACGTAGCCGTCCTGCTCGCGGGCCGGCACCAGGCCGTGGGCGACCGGGGCCTCGCCCACGATGTCGCGCACCCGCATGCGCGGATTGATCGAGGCGTAGGGGTCCTGGAAGATCATCTGGATCGCCAGCAGGTCGCGACGCGTGCGCTGGCTCGCACCCGGGGCGATGTCCACGCCCTTCCACAGGCGGCGCCCGGCGCTCAGGCTGTGCAGGCCCACTGCCATGCGGCCCAGCGTGGACTTGCCGCAGCCCGACTCGCCGACCAGCCCCACCACCTCGCCGGGCTGGATCGCCAGGCTGACATCGTCGACCGCATGCACCACCTCTTCGCGCAGGCCGGCGCCCAACAGGTTGCTGATGTGGTCCACCGTGTCCAGCGGCTTGGTAAAACGCTTGCCGACACCCTGCAACTCCAGGATCGGCGGCGCGCCCGGGCCAGTGACACCCGTTGCTGTCATGCGGGAGCGCCCACGGGAACATCCACCGGATGGAAACAGCGCAGTGTGCGGCCTTCACCGGTGTGCAGTGGCGGCACCTGCCGGCAGGCCCCGGTGGCACGCTCGCAGCGTTCGCGAAAAGGGCAGCCAGAAGGCAAGTTGATCAGCGCGGGGGTCATGCCCGGAATCTGCCTGAGCGGCTGGCCGCGCGGATTGCGCGAAGGCGCCGAGGCGATCAGCGCATGTGCGTACGGATGCCGCGGCTGCCCCAGCACCTGCTGCGCGGTGCCGCTCTCGACGATCTTGCCGGCATACATCACCGCCACGGTGTCGGCCAGGCCGGCGATCACCGACAGGTCATGCGTGATCCAGAGCAGCGCAGCGCCGGTATCCGCGCACAGCTTCTGCATCTCATAGAGGATCTGCCCCTGGATGGTCACGTCCAGCGCGGTGGTGGGTTCGTCGCAGATGATGAGATCGGGCTGGTTCAGCAGCGCGATGGCGATTGCCACACGCTGGCGCATGCCGCCCGAGAACTGGTGCGGGTAGGACAACAGCCGCTCGTCGGGCGAGGCGATGCCGACGCGCTCCAGGGCGTCGCGGCACATCGCGCGCGCCTGCTCGTGGCCGACATCCTGGTGCGCCAGCACGCTCTCGATCATCTGGGTGTCGATGCGCAACACCGGGTTGAGCGTCATCATCGGATCCTGGAAGATCATCGCGATGCGGTTGCCCCGGATCTTGCGCATCTCTTCCGCTGGCAGGCCGAACAGCTCGCGTCCGTTGAGGCGGATGCTGCCGGACTCGATGCGGCCCGGCGCATCGATCAGGCCCATGATGGAGTAGCCGGTGAGCGACTTGCCCGAGCCGGACTCGCCCACCAGCCCGAGGATCTGCCCTGGCAGAATCGACAGCGACACCCCATCAACCGGCGTGACGGTGCCGCTGCGGGTGCCAAAGCGGGTGGTCAGGCCCTCTATGGCGAGGGTCGGTACGGGCGAAGAGGCAGACGCGGCAGGCATGGGTCAGGGCTTAGTGCGTCTGCAGGCGCGGGTTGAGCACATCGCGCAGCTGGTCGGCCACCAGGTTGATGGCCACGATCACCACCAGCAGCGCCACACCGGGGAACACACTGATCCAGTACTTGCCCGACATCAGGTACTGCGAACCGTTGGAGATCAGCAGACCCAGCGAGGGCGACGTGGGTGGCAGCCCCAGGCCCAGGAACGACAGGGTGGCTTCCAGCGTGATGGCCGAGGCCACCTGCAACGCCGTCACCGCCAGCAAGGGTGTGAGGCAATTCGGCAGCAGATGCCGAAAGATGATACGCGGCGTGGAAAGCCCCAGACAGGTGGCCGCCTCGATGTACTCCTTGCGCCGTTCCACCAGCGCGATCGAGCGCGCCGAGCGGGCGTAATAGGCCCACTTCACCGCCACCAGTGCCACGATGATCTTACCCAGACCCGGGCCGGTCAGCGCCAGCAGAATGAGCGCGATCAGGATCGGCGGAAAGGACAGCTGGATATCGACCAGGCGCATGATGAAACCGTCGAAGCGCCCCCCCAGATATGCCGCCAGCAAGCCCAGCGACAGGCCGATCGCCAGCGCAATGGCGGTGCTGACGACGCCCACCAGCACCGAGGTGCGGATTCCATAGACGATGGCCGAGACCATGTCGCGCCCCTGCTCGTCCGAGCCCAGCAGGAAGGTCAGCTTGCCGTCGCCCGACTTCTCACCCGGGGGCAGGCGCGAGTCCATCACGTCGAGCAGCTTGAGGTCGTAGGGATTCTGCGGAGTCAGGAACGGCCCGGCAATGGCGACGAAAAGCACCATGCAAAGCAAGACCAGCCCGAAGGTGGCGACCTTGCTGGCCAGGTAAGCCCGTGCGAAACGCCGCAGGGGTGTCTCGACATCCACCGCAGCAGTCGCCAGCGCAGTTGCCACGCGCATCAGCCTTTCGCGTCCGACAACCGGACGCGCGGGTCCAGCAGGGAATACACGACATCGACCACCAAGTTGATCACGATGAACAGCGTCACCGTCAGGAGCAGATAGGCCACCACGACGGGCCGGTCGAGCACGCGGATGGAGTCGATGATCAGCTTGCCGATACCCGGCCAGGCGAAGATCGATTCGGTGACGATGGCAAATGCGATCAGCGCGCCGAACTGCAACGCGATCACGGTCACGATCGGGATCAGTATGTTCTTGAGCACATGCACGCCGATGATGCGCCGATTGGCCAGCCCCTTGGCGCGCGCGAACTTCACGTAATCCTGCAGCATGGCCTCCTGGGTGCCGGAGTGGGTGAGGCGGATCACCAGCGCGATATTGAACAGCGACAGGTTCAGCGCGGGCAGCGCCAGGTGCCGCAGACCGTCGAGCGTGAGAAAGCTCAAGGGGATACCCAGCACCTCCACCGTCTGGCCGCGCCCGCTGGATGGCAACCAGCCCAGTTGCACCGAGAACAGCATGATCAGCATCAGACCAACCCAGAACGTGGGCAGTGAAAAACCCAGGATCGAGAAACCCATGATCGCGCGCCCGGCCAGCTTGTCGCGGCGCAAGCCGGCCCACAGGCCCAGCGGCACCCCGATCAGGATCGACACCAGCATCGCCACCACGGCCAGCTCCAGCGTGGCGGGCAAGCGCTGCGCGATCAGCGTGAGTGCGGGTGTGGAGTACGCGAAGGAGCGGCCCAGATCGCCGGCCACCGCACTCTGCAGGAACAGGCCGTATTGCACCCACATCGGCTTGTCCAGCCCGAAGGCGGCCACCGTGGCGGCGCGCTCGGCCTGCGTGGCCTCGGGGTTGATCAGGACGTCGACTGGGTTGCCAATGAGGTACATGCCGACAAACACCAGCAAAGACATCACCAGCAGAACGAACACGCTCTGCAACACGCGGCGGACAACGAAGGCGATCATCGACGCAGCAGGTCGGTACGGGCCGCCGGCACCGGATTCGCACCCTGGTCCGGCGCGCGCATCAAGGCCATGGGCGCCGCTTCAACGCGGTTTGAAGTTGAACGCGTAAGTGCGCTCGTCCCCCCGCCCCTGGTAGGTCAGGCCCTTTTTCACGGCCCAGGCCGAGACCTGGAAATGCAGCGGGATCAGCGCCACGTCATTGCTGATGATGGCGGCGGCCTCGCGCAAGGTTCGGTCACGCACCAGCGGGTCCATGCTGTCGGCCCGGGCCAGCAGATCGTCGAGTTTCGGGTTGCAGTATTTGGCCCAGTTGACCACGCCCATGCCCTTGGCCGAGTTTTCGCAGGCCAGCAGGGCGCGCATCGGAATGGACAGGTCCACGCTGCCACCCCAGGCGATCAGCGCCACCGAGAACTCGAACTTGCCGCCACGCGGGGCGTACACCGCCATCGGCATGGTGTCGACTTTGGAATCGACGCCGATGCGGGTGAACATCTGCGCCAAAGTCTGTGCGATCTTCTCGTCGTTCACCAGCCGGTTGTTCGGACCATGAATGGTAAGGCCGAAGCCGTTGGGGTAACCCGCCTCGGCCAGCAGCTTTCTAGCGCCATCGGGATCGAACTTGACCGGCGCGAGCCCGGACGCATAACCCGGCGAGCCCGGCACGACCAGGTTCTCGGTGGACTCGGACAGCCCCTCCATCACCCGGTCGCGGATTGCATCGCGGTTGATGGCCATCGACAGGGCCCGGCGCACACGTACGTCCTTGAGCGGGTTGTTCGCCAGCACGGCACCGGCCTTGTCGGTCATGAAGGGCGACTTTTCGCGCCAGTCGGCAAACAGGAACACCATGCGCTGCGAGGTGGCGGTGATCAGGCTCAGGTTGGGGTCGTTGCGCACGCGGGTCAGGTCGGGCGTGGGAACGTTTTCGATCGCCTGCACATCGCCGGCCAGCAGGGCGGCCAGCCGGGTGGAAGGGTTGGCGATGAAGCGGATGGTGGTGGTGGCCCAGGGCGTCTTGTTGGGCCCGTTGTAGTTGTCGTTGCGCGCCATCTCGATGCGATCGTCGCGCAGGAAACGCACAAACTTGTAGGGGCCGGAACCGACCATGCCCTTGCCGGCCGCAAAATCGTCGCTGGCCAGGCCTTCGGTGGCCTTCTTGCTGACGATGATGACCGACACCAGATCGTCGGGCAACAGGGGCGTCGGTGCCGTCGTGGTCAGGCGCACCGTCTGCGCGTCGATGGCCCGCTTGCTGGCAATCGAGCGGGTGTACTGCGTGAAGCTGGCCGGGCTGTTCTTGATGCTGGCCGGCCGGTCGAGCGAGTAGATGACGTCATCGGCCGTGACCGGGCTGCCATCGCTGAACTTGGCGCCACGGCGGATCTTGAAATCCCAGGTGAGGTTGTTGACGTTGGCCCAGGACTCGGCCAGGCCAGGTGCGAGCTTGCCGTCTGCCGAGCGCATCACCAGCGGCTCGAACATGTGCTCGATCACGTTGGCGTTGGTGGTGATGTTTTGAAAATGCGGGTCCATGGACGTCGGCGGGCTGCTCATCGCCAATTTGAAATCCTGGGCCATGGCGGGCAAGGCCAGGCTGGCGACCGCGACTGCGGCCACACCCCATTGGCGCGCGAAACCGATGAATCTGGACATTCTGTTCTCCTCAAAAGTGGTGTCGGCCAACTGCGGCAAGAAACACGCCAGGCCTCGCCCGGCGCCTCATGCCGGCGGGGCGCTGGACATCCGCCCCACCAGACGCTGCAGGAACCGTTCACATTCGGCCAGCTGCGAGAGCGGTACGAATTCGTCAGGCTTGTGGGCCTGCTCGATGCTGCCCGGCCCGCACACGATGCTCGGAATGCCGGACTGCTGGAAAAACCCGGCTTCGGTGCCATAGGACACCTTGGCCGACGGACGCGGCCGCAGCAGCGATTGCGTAAGCTGCGCGATGCTGCTCTGTTCGTCCGGGCTCAGGCCCGGGATGTTGCCCGTCAGTTCGAGCGACACGCCGGCTTGCGGATGCGCGCGCTGCATGCGTGGCTCCAGATGCTCGGAAATATAGGCCTGGATCTGCTCGATGAACTCCTGCGGCGGCTTGCCCGGCACATAACGGTAGTCAAAGAAGAACTCGCACTCGGCCGGGATGATGTTCTTGCCATTGCCGCCGGAGATCATGTTGGTGGAGATGGTCGAGAACGGCACATCGAGCCCCTCCAGCCGCGGGCCCTCAGCCTCCTCCCGCCAGGACAGGTCCTGGATGAAGCTGATCACGCGTGCTGCGTATTCGATGGCGTTGACGCCGCGCGGGGTGAGCGATGAGTGCGCCGCACGCCCATGCACCCTGCAGCGGTAGACGCGCCCGCCCTTGTGTGCGGTGACCATCTCCATGCTGGTCGGTTCGCCCACGATGCAGCCATCGGGCCGGATACCGGCCAGGGCAAGGTCTTGCAGCAGCGGGCCAATACCCAAGCAGCCGGCTTCCTCGTCGTAGCTCAGGGCCACGTGGATCGGCGAGCGCAGGGGCGCCTGTGCAAAGGCCGCGGCCTGCGCCAGCACCACTGCAATGAAGCCTTTCATGTCACAGGCGCCACGCCCGTAGAGGCGGCCGTCACGGATGTCGGCGCGAAACGGGTCGGTGCTCCAGGCCTGACCGTCCACGGGCACCACATCGCTGTGCCCGGACAGGACCACGCCACCGGCCCCTTCGCCAAAAGTGGCAAACAGGTTGGCCTTGGTACGTTCCGGGTTGTAGCTGCGCCGAATGCGGGCACCATGGCGGGACAGATGCGACTCGGCCCAGTCGATCAAGCCAAGGTTGGAGTTGCGGCTGGTGGTATCGAACGCAATCAGCTGCTGGAGGCAATCGATGGTTTCAGCGCGGGGGGTGTCATCCGTCATGCATGGATCCTAGAGGGCAGGAAGGCGATGCAATGTAATGCGCTTTACATTGCAAACAGCACGTACCGGGTGAAAACCCTGTGGTCACAGGCCTCCTTCGGCTACCACGCACTGCAGCGCAGACAGGCCGCTCAGGGCCTCGACCAGCATCGCGTTGGACTGGTAGGCGGCCATCACACGCCATTCGCGCCGCGCAGGATAGAAACGTTCGAGCATCTGGGCCCGCAAGGTCCGGCCCGGCGCCGACTCGGGGTTGCCGTGCTGGAACAGACAGTTCTCGGCCCGCACCACGTCGTGCCCACCAGTCTCACCCGTGCGCAACTCGACCAGGCACAACGTGAGCGCCTTGCCTGGCAGGATCTCGCGCAGCGCATAGAACAGGTTGCCTGGCGTCTCGGACTGCGCGTTCTTGCCATGGGCCGCCTTGTCCTCGGCGATCACGCTCACCTGCGCGAACCAGTTGCGCGTGCGGCTGCCAGCCAGATCGTCATCGATGAACAGATCGCAGTAGCCCCAGACCCCGCCGCCGGTGTGGTAGTCGATGATCGCCACATGGCGCGCCTGCGCCGCATGCTGCGCGACGATCTGGCGAAACAGCTGGTTCGACCAGGCGGGCTTGTTGCCGCCATAAAAGATGCCGCGGGGGTTCACGTATTGCCCCCCATGCATGGCCTTGCACATCACGTCGTGCTGGTCCAGGCCGAGGAACTGCGCGATCGCGCGGTTATGCGCCGACAGCCCCGGCTCGGCCCAGTCCGAGGGGTCGATATGCTGCGCGATCGCGACGTAGTCCGGGTTCTCGGGGCGTGGCTTGTCGTGGTCGACAAAATTGCGGTTCAGGTCGATGTTGTCCTCGTTGACCCGCCGGCCCCACGCGAACCCGTGCGGGTTGATCGCGTGGATGTACAAAATGGCGGTGTCTTGTGTGGGCACCCGCTCGAACCAGCGCTCCTGTAGCCAGGTTACATGGCAGCCCGAGCCGGCGTAGCCTTCGGCGCCATGGGTGCCCGACACCAGGATCAACAGCCGGCTGGCGTCGGCCGGCCCCTGCCAGGCTACGTCGGTGATGCAGTCTTCACCCGACGGGCCCTTGGCCGGGTTGGCATGGCTGGACAACAAGCGCGCCCCGCCGGCCTGCACGGCAGCCAGAAACTTGGCGCGCGCTTCGGTGAAGGTGCTGGCAAAGTGGTCTGCGATGCGGTCCATGCGTGCTTTCGGTGTTGCGTCGGGTCAAGCCATCCTAAAGACAATTCCCGGCACCGTATGTAAGCTGCTTTACAACGCGCCAGGGACGGCGCCACGGGGCCGCTAAACTGTGCTAACCATGCGCCCGTCCCTGGCGTCTTCGCCGCTCCCTGCCAGTGCCGCCGCGCCCGCCCCCCCGGACGGCCGGCAGCTGGTTTCTGCCTGGCTCACCAACCTGCAGTTCCAGTGGGACGCTGTCACGGGTGGCGCCCGCGTCCGCCGCTTTGCCAAGGAAGAGACCTTGTTCCTGGAAGGGCAGGCCGCCGACACGGTCTACGTGATCCGGGACGGGCGTGTGCGGCTGACCACTTTCGGCTTCGATGGCAAGGAGCGCCACCTGATGATCCTGGGCCCCAACGGGCTGGCCGGCGATTGCGCTTTGGGCTCGACCCGCACCTATGTCGTGTCGGCCGTGGCTGCCGCCGACACGCTGGTGTACATGGTGCCGGCTGCCACGGTGCTCAGCGCGCTGGCGCGCGATGGTCAGCTTGCCGGGCAGCACCAGGCACTGTCGAGCATGCGTTTTCGCATCATGCTGCGGCATGTGGCGGAGCAGGGTTCCAATTCGAGCCGGCGACGCGTCTGCCTGCACCTGCTCGATCTGATGCACAGTTATGGCGCGCCACACCACCAGGGCACAGCGATCTCGATTTCTTTCACCCAGCAGGAAATGGGCAGCATCTGCGGCCTGTCACGGGTCAGCGTGTCGCACATCTTCACCCAGCTCGAACGGGAGCAGGTGGTCGCCCGCGCAGGGCGGCTGGTAGTGATCGTGGACGCAGCGCGGCTGGAGGTGCTGTCGCGAACCTGATCAAGAGGCAGGCTCGCGCGCAAGTTCTGTAAAGCATTTGACACCGTACACGCATCGCCCAGGCTAAGCTGGAGCCTTGCCCATTTCGCAGCACTACCTCTCAGGACATCCCTGGACATCCATGGCCCACTCTGACACCGCAACCGCCGCATGCGCCCTCCTCTCAACCGCCGCCGTGCGCAGCGCCCAGGTCCTGGTGGCTTGCACCGTGCTGGAGCCGACGTTGGCGTTCCTGCAACAACAACTCGGCTTTCAGGTCGACGCGATCTTCCCGGCGGACAACCCCACCACTGCCATGGTCAGCGGCCACGGCCTGGCACTGCGTCTGGTCCAAGGCGCCAGTGGCGCCGGTGCCAGCGACATCTACCTGCTGTGTGACGATCCGCGCGCCATGGGTGCTTCACCGCAAACCGCGCCCAACGGCCTGCGGGTGCATTTCGTGGCCGCCGAACCGCCCATGCGCGTGCCGCCCACCGCGCAGCGCCTCGTGCTCAGCCGCGGCGCCGGCGCTGATACCTGGGGCGTCGGGCGTGCCGGCATGCGTTACCGCGACCTGGTGCCCGACCGCCTGGGCGGCGCCTTCATTGCCTCGCACATCCGCATCCTGGAGGGCGGGCCGGTGGCCGACTATGTGCATTTCCACAAAATCCGTTTTCAGGCCATCTTCTGCCGCAAGGGCTGGGTGCGCGTGGCTTACGAGGGGCAGGGCGAGCCGCTGGTGATGCACGCGGGCGACTGCGTGCTGCAACCCCCACTGATCCGCCACCGTGTGATGGAAAGCTCGGCCGGCGCCGAGGTGGTGGAGATCTGTGCACCGGCCGAACACATCACCATGGCCGACCGCACGCTGCCATTGCCCAACAGCGACCTGCAGCCCGAGCGCGACTTCGATGGCCAGCAGTTCGTCTTCGATGTCGCCGCCCCCCGTCGATGGGCGCCCTGGCGCCTGGCCGGTTTCGAGGCCCGCGACACCGGCATCGGCCAGGCCACTGCCGGCCTGGCCGGCGTGCGGGTGGTGCGCCCCACCGGCGCCCAGGCGCCGCGCAGCCAGTCGCACAGCAGCGAGTTCTGCTTCTATTTCGTGCTGGCTGGTTCGGTCTCGCTGACGGCAGACGGGCAGACCCACGCATTGGCGCCCGATGACAGCATCACCTTGCCGGACGGGTTGGCATACACCCTGTCGGACGCGAGTGCGGATCTGGAGTTGCTGGAGGTGACTTTGCCAGCGGAGTTGCGGATTTTGGCTTCGTGATGGGCGTTTGCGCGCCGCCGTTCTTGGGCGCTGCCTCTGGCGTCGCCCCCCGAACCGCAGCCAAGCATGCCGATGCCGGCCCCTGGCGCGCCGGGGGCTTGACTTGAAAATAGAATGGGGAGTTGCGCTAATTGCGTTGGCTGTGGCCCTGTGTCTCTGCCAAGCCCTGCCATTGCGGCAGCCCTGCCCTCAACAACAGCACGATCCATGACCCGACAGGCCGCCCACGCGCCCCCCACCGCCACCGCCCAGAACCAGGCCCGACCGAGCAGCAACAGTGCCGATTTCAAGCTTGGCATGCGCGCACTGCCCGGTGGCGTGACCGTGATAGCAACCCGTGGGCAAGACGGCGAGCCCCTGGCCATGACCGCCAGTTCGGTCACGTCGCTGAGCGCTGATCCACCTTCGCTACTGGTGTGTGTCGGACGCAGCGCCTCGATTGCGGGGGCACTCGTGCGCCTGCGGCGCTTTTCGGTGCATGTGCTGGCCGCCGACCAGATCGACGTGGCGCGGGCTTTCGGTGGCCAGGTTGAAGCCACCGGTATCGCACGATTTGCCTACGGGCAGTGGAGCGGCGTCGACGGCCTGGAAGTGCCCATGCTCTCCGGTGCGCGCGTGTCCTTCGACTGCGAGGTCTCGCATGTGCATGACTGGGCCACTCACCATATCGTGATCGGCATGGTGCGCCACGTGCGCGTCGGTGCCAGCGCCAAGGCTTCCCTCGTGTACGTGGACGGCGGTTACCGCAGCATCGGCTGATCGCTGCGCCGGGTGGCCTTGACAATCGGCCATGACCGAACCTGCCCCTCCCCACCGCAGACGGGCCCGCTACGCCGGCACGCATCCACGCAGTTTTGCCGAAAAATACAAGGAGCTCGACCCGGCCACCCACGCCGCCGCCATCGACAAGGTGCTGGCGCGCGGCCAGACGCCCGCTGGCACGCACCGGCCGATCTGCGTGCAGGAGATCCTGCAGATCCTGCACCCCGGCCCCGGCGACACCGGGCTCGACGCCACCCTGGGGTACGGCGGCCATGCGCGCGAAATGCTGGCGCTGCTGGCACCGGGCGGGCGGCTGTTCGGTACCGATGTGGACCCGATCGAATTCGCGCGCACCGAGGTGCGCCTGCGCGCCCTGGGTTTCGATGCGTCGGCGCTCGTGCTGCACCGCATGAACTTTGCCGGCATCGCCAGCCTGCTGCCTGAGGCTGGTGGCGGATTCGATTTCATCCTGGCCGATCTCGGTGTGTCGTCGATGCAGATCGACAACCCAGCGCGCGGTTTCAGTTTCAAGACCGACGGCCCGCTGGACCTGCGGCTGGACCCGAGCACCGGGCCCGCGGCGTCAGAACTGCTGCTGTCGGTCACCCGGGCGGGGCTGCGTGACCTGCTGACGGACAACGCCGATGAACCCTTCGCGGCTCCACTGGCCGCCGCCTTGCAGGGCCAGTACCTGCAGACCACGACCGCGCTGGCCGACCTGGTGCGCAGCACGGTGCTGGCCGCGCTGCCCCGGCGCATGCCGGAGGCAGAGCGCCTGCTCGCCACCACCCAGTCGCTGCAGCGCACTTTCCAGGCCTTGCGGATCACGGTGAACGATGAGTTCGGCGTGCTGGACCACTTTCTGGAGTCGCTGCCGAGCTGCCTGCGCCCGGGAGGGCGCGTGGCAATCCTGAGTTTCCACTCCGGCGAAGACCGCCGCGTCAAGAAGGCGTTTCAGTCGGGTGAGCGCAGCGGCGTCTATGCCCGGGTGGCACCAGATGTGATTCGCGCGTCGTTCGACGAGCGGCGCGCCAATCCACGCGCGACGTCGGCCAAGCTGCGCTGGGCCGTCGCGGCGCAAGCACGCTGACGCACCGAGACCAGCGGCGCGATCTCTTCGAGAAAGTAGCCCCGCAGGGCCCCCGCGGCGATGTTGCCGATCTTCTCTTCCATGTACGCCTCCAAATAGCGCTGGATCGAGGCGATCGCCTGGGCGCGGGCATCCTTCGGAATGTCGATACTCATCGATGCATGGTCGCGGTTGGGCCGGGGCAGCGGTGGGCAGCCTTGCACGCCGGCACCGGCGCGGCCTGGCGGATCCTCTTCGGCGCTCCAAACTCCTCTGCGCGGCACAGCGCTTCGCGCGGAAACCGGCAGACCACCACTTCAAGCCTGTGCTCCCCGGCACACAGATTGAAGCCGCCCTCTTCCGGACCGACCCACCCGACAGCATTCCGGTCACATTGCCGGCCATTCACCACCAAACTGCCAGCCGTCACGGTGTGGCACTGCCTCGCGCCTCCGGCATGCGCCGGGGCCGGCAGCATGTCACCTGGCGGCAAACGCACGATCCACGTGGCGAGGCCGCCTGGCTCCGGCCCCAGCGCAGTGATCACTTGCGGATCCTCCCATCCCCGTAGCACGCCAGGCCCGATTGGCCGGTGGTTATCGTGCGCTCGATTTGACCTGAGCCCATGGGATACGCTGCCCGATCACGAACGACCGCGCTCGGCGTCGAGGAGTTCGGTGTCGCGGCCAGCATGCGCGAAGGTTTGAAGGAAACGTTGACAGTGCATCACCGGCGCGCTGTCACGGCGCGCTGCACACTTGCACCTTGCGCCCGTAACGTGTAACCTGAACCAGGAGCAGGACCATGCAAGCCGAAGACATTGTTCGCCTCAGTGCCGTCGAACAGCGCCGTCTGATGGGCCGGCGTGCGCTCTCGCCGGTCGCTCTGATGCACGCCTGCATCGCCCGCATGGAATCGTTGAACCCGGGCGTGAACGCGCTTGCAGCCACCCACTTCGAGGGCGCGCCCGACGCCGCACGCGTGGCCGAAGCCCAGGTGATGCGCGGCGAGCCGCTGCCGCTGTTGCACGGCCTTCCGCTGGGCGGAAAGGACCTGCAAGACACCGCTGGCCTGCTGACCACCTACGGCAACGTCGCGCGGCGAGACTACGTGCCGCAGGCCGACATCGACCTGGTGGCGCGGCTGCGCAGGGCTGGCGCGATCGTCACCGCCAAGACCAACGTGCCCGACCTGGGAGCCGGTGCCAACACGCGCAACCCGGTCTGGGGCGCCACCGGCAATCCGTTCGACCCCCGGCGCAATGCCGGTAGCTCCTCCGGCGGCGTTGTGCGGCGTGGTCGGCCTGCGGCCCTCGCCGTCCATGGTGGCCAATACCGCGCGTCCCTTGGGCTGGTCGGCGCTGTCGGTGCTGGGGCCGATGGGCCGCAACGTGGGCGACACCGCCCTGCTGATGGCGGCCTCGGTCGGCTTCGACGCGCGCGACCCGTTGTCGGGCGTGGTGGGGGCCGAGTCCTTCCTGCAGCTGCCACCGGTGGACCTGTCAACGCTGCGCGTGGGTTGACATCACCCGAGCGGCCAGCATGCATCTACCTGCGAACCCGTGTCGCGTAGGCCTTGGCCACCAGCGCCTTCACCACCGACGGCGTGGCAGCAGGCAGCGACACCCGCATACCGACTACCTTGCCACCCCAGGTCAGCTTGTCGATGAAACCCGGGTACAGGGCCAGGGCAGATTCACGATCCGCCTCGTCGACAAATATGTGCAGGAGTGCATCGCCCGGCGGGATCGTCACGAAGATCTTGCCGTGCACCCGGAACGATGAGAAATAGTGGTGCGGCGCCTCGGTTACCGATTCGAGCGACAAGGCGAATTCGCGAATGGGGGTGATTTTCATGGGGTCGGACGGGCAGAGGTTGCGGACGCGGCGCCGATCGCGTCAGTCCAGGTAGGTCCAACTGGGTCGCCGTCGAACCTGCGGACCCTCACGTCCTGGGCAAAACCAGGCGCGAAGTTGTGGGCGTTGCAATCGACCAGGTATGCAGGCTCGCCCGGGACGGCGATGCGGACGGACCCGCTGTGGCAGGTGGCTGCTGGCATGGTGGCGGGTGTCCGACCTTGAATCAGGACGCCTGACCGATATCGAAGGCGGGGTCGAGTGGCACTTGTATGCCCGTGGCCAGGTGGTTTGTCTTGGCTGCCAATGCAACGATGGCCAGAAGTTCAGCGTGTTGGGCTGTCGTCATGCCCTTGGCGCGCGCAGCAGCGGTGTGCGAGTGGACACAGTAGCCGCATGAGTTCGCGATCGATACTGCGATGTAGATCATTTCCTTGGCCAGAGGGTCGATAAGGGAGGGTGTTGCCATCAACTGCTTGACCTCGGCCCAGGTGCTTTCCAGCAGAGCCGGATCGAACGCGAGTGAATGCCAGAGATTGTTGATGAAGGCAGTGTTTCTGGTCGTTCGGATGTCATCGAAGACCGCCTTGACTCGCGCGTCTGATTCAGGGTTGGGGGGTGGCTTTACCGTGGACATGTGAATGGGGTTGGATGGTTCGTGAACGGTGACCGTTGGAATCGGTCTGGAAAAGAAAGTCTTTGCCGTGCACGATGTGCACGAGACGGGCAAGCGTGCTTTTGGGTGTTACCTCGTCAAGCATGACGATCTACCGGGTTGCCCAGCGTTATGGAAGTTGCGAAAAGCACCCGCGGAAGAAAACCAAGAACCGGGCTATGGTGGGCTGGACGCATGAAGCGAACGGCGATGGATAAGAAAACCGCTCCGAGCATACCTGCCTGATCGCCTGGTGTGGGTTGCGGCCCGGTCGAATCTCCACCCTTCGCACCGCCTTCGGCTGGTGGTGCCCGACTGTGGCTTGTGTTCGTCGTCTCGCGCGTTTGCACTCGGGCTTCCTGCAGACCACTCCTCACGGATCAGCCCTTGCCGTCGGCTAGTGGTTGCATTGCTCTCATGAGTCCAATTCGCTTCTCCCACGGGGGAATTGCACCCCATCAGTTCGCGCCCATGCTGGGCGCACACAACCGGATCAGATCGCGGCTTCGCGCGATCCATCCTTATTCGTTAGGCATCAGCGGCGATGAGGACATAGCTGCCTTTGACGACCCGACTCAACTGTTCCTCTAGTGCGGGGATCAGTGGCAGAGGGTACGGTAGTTCGTTAGACACGGCGTCCAGAACAAACACAGCTGTAGAAAGCGCTGCTGTGTTCTGCTGGTACGGTAGATTCTTGTCGACGGTTACGAATGCGTCGAATCGTTGTGCTGCAACGGCAAGTAGCTTGCCGTTCTTGATGCCCGACCAGCCTTCAACGACTACTGTTGAGACCTCGTGCGACGCGAGCGCGCGGCGCAGACGCGCCGGGACGTACTCGTCAAGCAGCAGGCGCATCTGCTGAGAGACGTTCGCGGGCGGCTTCGAGAACCGCTACTGCTCGCTTGCGTGACACCGAAGGGAAGTCTTCGAGGAACTCTTCCAGCGACGACGAGCCCTCCAAGTAGTCGAAGAGGTTCTTCACCGGTACACGTGTGCCTGTGAAGCAAAGCGCGCCGCTCATGATTTCTGCGTCGCGGCTGACGAGTGATGCATCCATGATGACCTCCGAGGTGGGGTTTACGCGTGGGCCCGACGGGGCGTTAGGTTCTGATGCCTAACGTTCGAGCTCAGCGGGCGACGACGGCATGGCGCGCTGGACAGCAAGCGCAAATGGGCCGCAGGCCCAGCGCTTGATGACCAGTGCGCCATGCCGTTGGCGCTCTGCTTGAGCGAGGGGTTGGACGAACTCGCTACGCGGCGCCCCTGTGTCCCTGTGTCCCTGTGTCCCTGTGTCCCTGTGTCCCTGTGTCCCTGTGTCCCACGATGTAATGCGCATGCTCATGTCGTCCATCCTGTCGACTTGATTGTGCAGCACATCCCATCGAAGGAACACTCCCATGATGCCATTGAACCATGCCACGCCGGCGTTCGAGCAGCGCTACGCCAGCCACCTCAAACACCTCCAGCTCCAGGGCCTTCAGCCCAAGAAGGTGGACGCCTACGCGCGCGCCATCCGCACCATGGGCGAACACTTCGATTGGCAGATCGACACCCTGAGTGCGGAGCAGCCGGCTACCGGACATCGTCACGGTGCAGCAGGCCCAGGCCCTGTTTGCCGCCACCCGCATCCTGAGCTACCGCGTGTTCTTCTTCACCGTGTACAGCCTGGGCTTGCGGCTCAGTGAAGGCCTCGCCCTGAGCGTGGCTGACATCGATGCCGAGCGTGGGCGCGTACAGATTCGAGATTCCAAGGGCAACCGCGACCGCTTTGTGCCCCTGCCCACAGCAACCCTGGCTTTGCTGCGTCGATTCTGGCAGGCGCATCGAAACCCCGAACGGCTGTTTCCCAACCGGCACGGCGGCTTGAAGGCCGCAGCGCTTGCCACAACGCTACTGGATCAACGCCGGCAATCACCCTGGCCCACGTCATCACACGCTTCGAGTCCGAATTCCTGGCCCGATATCAACACCAACTTCTGCGCAGCCAGTTCAAGGCCCTCAAGGCGATGCAGACCTGCCGCACCAGCCTCTCGGCCCAGATGCTGGCCCAGTGCGCCGGTTGGGGCGCGCAGCGCCTGGTACCGCACTCCTGCGGGCATCGCAGCTGCCCGCACTGCCAGCATTTCGAGAGCCAGCGCTGGATTGAGCGCCAGACCCAAGCGCTGCTGCCGGGCACCTACTTCCTAATCACCTTCACGCTGCCCGCTGAGTTGCGAGCCCTGGCCTGGAGCCATCAGCAAACGGTCTTTGGCCTGTTGATGCAATGTGCCTGGGACACATTGGCCCAGTTCAGCCGCAACCACCACCAACTCAAGGGCCAGGCCGGTTGCATTGCTCTCATGAGTCCAATTCGGTTCTCCCACACGGAACTTGCACCCCACCAGCTCGCGCCCATGCTGGGCGCACACAACCGGATCAGATCGCGGCTACGCGCGATCTACTTTTTTTCGTTGGCGTCGCTGGGCGCTGACGGCCGTGGGCTCCTTCTCTGCGAGCTTGCCCGCTACATACTTATGCAGGACGCTTGCGATCAGAGTCTGGTACGGCATGCCTTCAGCAAGTGCCTTAGCTTGGATATCGAGTAGGTCTGCAGAGGACAGGCGGATGTTCACCCGTTTGTCTTTGATCGCGGTGGCTCTCGCTGCCGCGCGCATGCGCTGAAGCTCAGCCTTGCTCACAATCGATTTTAGCTTTCCCGACTCGTATGCTTCAAGAACTTCCAATTCGTACGGATCAAGCTTAGACATCGTCTGACTCCTTCGCGATGAAGCCGCGGGTGGCCTTCCGGCTCGGAACGATGGTTTTAAGAAAGAAGTGATCGTCCTCTTCGACGAAGGGAACCAGGAAGGCATAGCCTGCCACTTCAACCACCATGATCTTCTGTCGAGGGTACTTCTTTGAGTTCTGATGCGGCACGATCTCAAGCAGCGCGCCCGCTTCCACTGCAACCGTGATGTCCTCGAACGAAACACCCCGCTCTTGCTTGAGCAGGTCATTCTTGTCGGGGGACCACCGAAACGGTTTCATCGTCCGGGATCGTAGCAGACCGTGTGCCGTTTGTCTTCAAAGATGCCGCGGACCGCTACGCGGGTGATTTGCGACGCCTAAACGAATAGCGTTTATCCGTCGCTCGGCCAGGCTGGAAGAAACCAAGAGCACCTCCTGCGGCGGATAAACCGTGTTGGACTGAACCGCCGCAGTGGCGCGACGAGGTAAAGGGAATTGTAAGTTTGGCGCATGGCAAGCGCGTCAGTTGTTGGTGGGCTTGCCGTGATCTCGATAGCCGATGGTGGCGGATGCGTCCCAGCCACGGCGCACCAGCTTACCCGGTGTGCGTGAATCCGGGCGCGTGCATCGCTGCATTGACGCGAGACAAAGCAGGGCGGACCCCGACGCCATCGCACCGTCACAATATCCTTGACAGCCACGTCGCCCCGTCATCGCCGCTCAGTGCTGTGCGGTGGGACGTTGTCAGGCGCACCCGCAGCGGGCAAAGTCCTGCTCCCTTTGAGCGTCACCGCCAGCCGCAGCCTTCCCGGCGCACAACACGGACACTGGGCGGTGTCCACCTTGGCCACCCGCTGCATGAATTCCTTTGCCACTCCCAGGCGTGCGCGTTGGCCATCGGCAGGCACAGCGCTTGTCTGGCCGGTGCCAATTTCAGGCCGTGCGGCAGGGTGAACACCATGTGCGCGTAGGGCACCGCCAGCACCTGTGTCAGGTACTGCGCGCCAAACTGGCGCAGCACACGGGCCACGGTGGTGGCCATGCTGATGACAGCGGTGACAGCGGTGACAGCGCCGGCTTACGCGGCCGGCTGGGGTGGTGGTGACTCCCATGCGCTGAGCAGTGCCATCGGGCACGCTGCAGGCGCAACGTGTCGAGGGCCAGTGGCACGTAGCGGTCTTTGGCCCCCTTGCCTTGTCCCACGCGGATACACATGCGGTCCGGCGCGCTGTCGATATCACTCACCCGCAGGTGGCACAGCTCCGACAGTCACAGTCCGCTGGCATAGGCCAGCATCAGGATGGTGGTAGCGGGCCAGGCGCGCCACTGCATCGATATAGGCGGCCTGGGTGCGTTGGGCCATGCCTCCCGCGCGCAAGTCACCCGCCAACGACAACGCGGTGGCGGTATTTGCGTACCAGCCACCGAGTCAGCGGTTTGGTTCAAACCAAAGATCAGGCGCGGCCGCAGGCCGTCGATCCGGACCAATGAGTCAACCTGTTCACGCAAGGACCTCGCGAACTACCTCGGGGTGTCTCTTCGCGATACGAATCAGAGTTTGCGCCGCGCCCGATGGGGACCGCCGCCCCTGCTACCACCCTTGCAGAGTACGCTTGGAAATACTCACCGCTTCCGCAAATGGGGATTGCGATAGACCGGTCGCTTGGCGCGCCTGCAGGAACTCGTTGGGCTCGATCTTCGTGACGCGAGCTACCTGCGATGCCTTCATTTCACGCACCGATTGCAATAGTTCGAGACCGGGAGCATCGCCAGATGAAACACGCTTGGAACGAGTGCGGCTAGCCATTTTCAATTTCCTTTCGAACAGCCTTGAGCAAGTGACCTGGAATGTTGTCTCGCTCGCTCTTCGCGTAGACAAGTAGCAACCAAATCTCACCTGACGACAAGCGGGTGAAATAAATGACCCGGACGCCGCCACGCCTGCCAGTGCCGCCGCGAGACCAACGAACCTTTCGACAACCACCACTTTCGGGTACGACATCGCCCGCCTCGGGATTGACAGCGAGCCAGGCAAAGAACTCCAACCGCTCTTGCTCTGACCACAAACATACGTCAATGCCGCACTGCAGCGCAACCTATCGAAATATTAACGCAATGTACCGAACGGACGAAAAAAGCCGCCGCTAGCAACATGCTGCCACAGGCATCCACAAGCGGATAGATCCGAAATCCAGATGCATCTGCTTTTCAACGATCAGGCCGGTCAATTTCAACAAACCGACTACTGTGCGCGGCAGGCTCCAGCAGCTGGCCGGTTGGTCTCAGTTGCCGCCGACGGCCCCAGGCACGCCCGACGCCACGATGTTGGCCTGCTGCGACCCTTCATCCGCCAATGCGTCCACCGGGCGTCCGATACCTGCGAGGTTCGACTAGCCTGCTACACACAGCACGCTCGACTTTTATCCAGCAACCCGATTCATTGCGCGCCTCGGCTTCCAGGCCCCTCCATACCCAACCCACTGCCCACCGTCGCATTCCATAACCAGATGACCCGCCTTTGCGGGTGCCCCTTCTTAAAACCGAAGATACTGATCGATACCGAATCGATCGCGAAGTGCTGGCCCTGCGCCAAGGGCAGGCCGATCCACCGCGCGGCCAGCACACGGCCGAACCGGCCATGCGAAAACAGCGCCACGTGGCCGCTGAGATGGCACAGGCGGGCAATCAGGCGGTCTGCGCGTGCCCCGCCGTTGGCCGGCATCTCGCCGCCCGGGCAGCCGTCCTCCAACACGTTCCAGCCCAGGCGCCGGGCAAGGATCTCGCCAGTTCGAAGGCCCTCGTACTCACCGTAGTCCCATTCGGCCAGATCGGGCTCCTGCTCGGCGGTGGCTCCCAGGCCCGATGCGTCGCAGGTGGCGCGCGCGCGCAAGTGGGGGCTGGTCAGCACCAGCGAGAAATCAATGCTCTTGAACATCGGTGCCAATTGCCGCGCCATGTCCTCGCCATGCGGCGTCAGCGGCAGATCGGTGCGCCTGCGTCGACAAGGTGATCGCATCACGGTGCCCCGAGTCCCCGCAAGTGGGCCCGCTCAGGCAGACAGCCCGAGTGACTGCCAGCGTTGCGCCAGCTGCTGCCCCTGCGGGTCGGCCAATGCCGCGGTGCGCAGTGCTGCAAGGTCGGTGGCGGCTGAAGGTCGCCCCAGCAGCAAGGGGGCAGCGCGCATGAGCTTGTCGAATTTGACCTCCCCGCGGACATGCGTGTCGCTGTAGCCTTTGACAAGGCGCCGGCAGCGCAGCAGCTCCAGCCCGAGCAGGTAATCGGTACCCATGAGGTTCTTGGCCGCGCTCAGCCAGCGCGCCAGATGGGCCATTTCGATCGCGTGGCGCTGCCCCTTGCGGCGCCAGCGGCGCAGGGCTGACAGGCCCTGCAGCATCAGCTGCCCACTGATGGTGTCAGGTCGAACGCGCTGGCCGTTGCCGATGCGCCGCACCAACATGCCGCGCACCGGCGGTGCGGCCTCGATCCAGTCGGCCAGGCCGCGGGGCATGAGCCCGTAGATCTCTTCCAGGCGCGGGTGGAAAAACTCCACCGTGCCGACGATCGCGTCGGCATCGGCACCCACCTCGGCCCGCACGCGTTGCTGGCGCTCGGCGCGGGTCTTGAGATCGGCCACACGGATCACGTCGTCGTAGGACATGGCCACCGCGATCCAGCGGGCCGCCTCGATAGTGGCGCTGTGGCCATGCCCGGCACCGCCGCAGCGCAGTGCATGGGCATGCAGGTCGGCCACGCGGTCCAGGTACTCGGTGCCATAGGCGAGATCCTGGTACTCGAGCACACGCTGCAGGCCGGCGCCCAGCATGGCCTGCGTTTCGTGCGGAAATTCGCTCGCAATGCGCGCACGCAGCGGCTCCACCGCCGGGCTGGCCGCACGCGCCGGCAGGGGCCGCGGCGCGGTGGCCATCGGGTCGGGCGGTGCGTCACGCCGCACCGGCTGGCGCACCGCCAGCGCGGCGGCGCGCCAGGTGCGCAGACTGCCTTCGACGCCGACGCCGGCCCGCTGGATCGTGGCCTCGAAGGCGTCGTCGGAAAAGGGCAGTTCCCCGCAGCCGGCCAGCGCGCCAAACAGCGCTGACGACAACACACTGCCGTTCTGGCGCGCCAGTGCCTGCATGTCCTCATGCAGGAAACGCCGTGCATGGCGGTAGCCGGCGTCGATCACGGCGGTGCTGTCGGCGACGCCATTGCCCGGCACGACCTTTTCGAGCGTGGCGAAATCGCGGTGCGACGAGCTGATGAACGTGGTGCGTTGCGGTGTCACCAGGCCGCGCTGCATCGCACGCCCGGCCTCCATCAGTTCGGAGGCGATGACGATGTCCACCTCGCCCGGCACCGCCATCTGCGCCAGCACCGGCAGCGCACCGCGCGCCTGGGCATGGCGCTGCGCAAACAGCTCGATGTAATAGATAGTGGCACCGGTACGCTGCGCCACGCCCGCCACCGAGGTGGCCTGCGCCAGATACCCGTTGTGCTGGGCCATGTCGACGATCCAGTCGACCAGCACACCGCCGCCCTGCCCGCCCATGGCCAGTATGGCGATGGTGACGGGGTGCAGTGGATCGTCGCCCAGCACACGCTGGGTGGGTGTGTCTGCGGCCATTACCCCGCCTCCCCGTACAGGGCATGGTCGCGCAGAGTGCGCTGGCGGCGCGCCTGCAACCACCCGACGACCCGGCGGCGCCAGGCGTCCAGACGTTGCTCCCAGCGCGTGGGGTTGCGCACCCAGTCGATGCGGTAGAACGAGGGACACAGCACCGCGGCATCGGCCACCTCGCCGCAATGGCCGCAGGCCACGCAGCCGTCATCGACATGGGCCACCGGATCGGGCTTGAGCGGGTCGCCGCTGTTTTTGAGCGTGAGCGAGGGGCAGCCTGACAGGCGCATGCAGGCATGGTCGCCGCTGCACACGGCGGCATCGACACCGAACTTCTCTTTCACCACGCGCTCGCCGCGCTGCACTGCGGCGGCCACCTGCGGCTTGACCCTGCGCTGCTTGTTGAGCATGCATTCGCTCTGGGCGATCACGATCTTGGGCCCGCGGAAATCGGTGGTCAGCGCCTCGTGCAAGGTGGCTTGCATCGCATTGACGTCGTAGGTATGGCTCACCGTGCGCACCCACTGCACGCCGACACCGCGCACCGCGGCTTCGATCGGATGCTGGGTGCTGCGATTCAGGTTCTCGACCCGCGAGGACGGCAGGTCCTGCCCGCCGGTGGCCGCCGAGTAATTGTTGTCGACGATCACGATCACGCCATCGGCCTTGTTGAAGACCGCGTTGCCGATGCCGCTGGCCAGCCCGTTGTGCCAGAAACCGCCGTCGCCCATCATCGCGATCGAGCGCTTGCCCGCCGCGACATTGAGCGCCGAGGTACTAGAGGCGCCCAGGCCATAACCCATGGTGGTGGCGCCCAGGTGAAACGGCGGCATCGCGGCAAACAGGTGGCAACCGATGTCGCCCGCGATATGGTGCATGCCCAGTTGCTCCTGCACCAGGGTGAGCGCCGAGAAGATCGGGCGCTCGGGGCAACCGATACAAAAGCCTGGCGGGCGAGCGGGCACGACGCTGGCCAGCTCAGGCGCGCCCAGCCGCATGGGAGCGGCGGCGGCGGCGGCGGCCGCGGGCGAGGTGATTGGCAATCGGGCCGGCTGGGGTTCGCGCGCAGCAGCGACTGCAACCACGCTGGCGGCCTCTGCCACCACCGCGCTGGCGGCCTCTGCCGCAGCGGCCTTGCGCGTCGGCATGCCCAGCAGCACCTCTTTGGCGAGTGCGGCAGGGCGGTATTTCTGAAGGAATGCGGCCAGGCCGCGCTTAAGCTCGACCACGGTGTATTCACCGGCGCGCGCCAGCATGTCCTTGCCGTGCACGGCGATGCGCGCATCGGCACGTCCGAGCACCGCATGGATGGCCTGTTCGTGGTAATCCGGCTGGCCTTCCTCGACCACCAGCACCGCCTTCTTGCCGGCACAGAAACGCAGCACCTCGGCATCGACCACCGGGTAGGCCACGTTCATCACATACAAGGGAATGCGCGACTGGCCGAACAGGTCAGCCATGTCGTGGGCCATCAGGGCGCGCATCAGGTTGTTGTACAGACCGCCCAGCACGATGATGCCCAACTCGGCAATGTCGCCCTCAAAGAACTCGTTGAGCCCGCGCTCCTGGATAAAGCGCACCGCCGCCGGCCAGCGGTCGATGATCTTTTCGTGCTCGTGCAGGTAACTCGCGGGCGGCAGCACGATGCGGCTGGTGTCGCGCACCGGCGACTCCAGCGCCTCGCGCAGGGTGTAGGGCGGCGGCAGATTGGGCCGCGTCACGAAGCTGCCATGCAGATGGCACGAGCGCACGCGCAACTCCAGCATCACCGGCGTGCGGCTGGCCTCGGAGAGTTCGAAGCCGTCGTGCACCGCCTGCACGATGCTCGGCAGATTGGGGCGCGGGTCGAGCAGCCAGATCTGCGACTTCATCGCAAATGCGTGGCTGCGCTCCTGCATGATCGAGGAGCCCTCGCCGTAGTCCTCACCGATGATGATCAACGCGCCGCCGGTCACGCCACCCGAGGCCAGGTTGGCCAGGGCGTCCGACGCCACGTTGGTTCCCACGGTCGACTTCCAGGTGACCGCCCCACGGATCGGGTACATGACGGAGGCCGACAGTGTGGCGGCAGCCGTGGCCTCGCTGGCACTGGTCTCGAAATGCACGCCGAGCTCCTGCAAGATAGGCTGCGCATCGGCCAGCACGTCCATCAGGTGCGAGATCGGCGAGCCCTGGTACCCCGCCACATAGCCCACCCCGCATTCGAGCAGGGCTTTGGTGACGGCCAGGATGCCCTCGCCGTGGAACACCGTACCGGGCTCGGCCCGGAGCTGCTGCACCTCGGCCGCAAAAGAACGCTCCGCCATGACCCGCTCGCGCGCTCAGGACGGGATCAGCGCCAGCACCCGCAAGGGGCTGCCCGAGCCGCCCTTGATCTTGAGCGGTGCCGATACGATCATCGCGCCGGTAACGGGCAGCTGGTCGAGGTTCTTCAGGCACTGCAGGCCGAACTTGTTGGCGCCGTGCATCAGCGTATGGCAGGGGTAGGCAATCGGCCAGGCATACGACTGGCCGGCATCGGTGTTGATGGTTTCCACCGCGAAGCCGTGTACATTGCGCGCGACCAGAAACTCGACCGCGGCCTGCGTCGGGCCGGGCGTGTGGGCGCCATCGGCCTGCATGTTGACGTAGGCGGCCGGGTCGGAAATGCGTTGGGACCAGTCGGTGCGAAAAGCCACCCAGGCGCCGGCCGGGATGCGGCCATTCTTCGCCTCCCAGGCCTCAAGGAACTCGACGCTGAGCAACCAGTCCGCATTCTTGGCCACTTCGGCGCTGGCGTCCACCACCACCACCGGGGCGAGGAAATTGCGGCTGTCGATCAGGTCGACGGTGTTGTTGGCGTGGTCCTTACCCGAGATCCAATGGGCCGGAGCGTCGAAATGGGTGCCGGTGTGCTCGCCACAGGAAAAATTGTTCCAGTACCAGCCCGGCCCGGCTTCGTCGTATTTCGAGATGCGTTCCATCTTGAAGGCCGCCACCTGGCCGAACTGCGGCGGCAGCACCAAGGGCGGGAAGTCTTCCGACAGGGTCTGGGTGAGGTCCACCACGCGGATGGTGCCGGCAGCCAGTTCGGCTGCGAACGATGCGAGAACGTTGCTCATGGGGATCTCCTGGTGCGATTGGACGTACAGTCTAGCCTTGCCATGGCGGTTGCGGCTATCCGGATTGCGCCGATGCGTATCCGATTTGCGCGGCACCCTGGCGCGGACATGGCCCAGTCGAACCGGACGGAACACCTCGCATGCACGCCTCCACCGATCTGCCCGATCGCCGCCAGCTGCTGGACGGCTACCCGCTGATCCGCTCGCGCTCGACCACCGAAGCGCGCGACCTGGTCGGGCGTGTGCTGTCCCCGCACCACCTGCATGTGCGCACCGATGCAGGCCATTTCGAGGCGCGGCACAACCAGATCCGGCTGAACCAGACAGCCATCCATGTGCTCAGCTACGGTGCCGAAGTCGAGATCGACCCGGGCGAACGCGGCGACTATTACCTGCTGCAGCTGCCGTTGCAGGGCCGCGCCCGTGTGCGCTGCAACAACCAGGAGGCCTGGGTCGACCCGGACATGATGAGCGTACTGCAGCCGCGCGCCCGTACACGCATGGTCTGGAGCAGCGACTGCGCCATGGTCATGCTCCAGGTGCCCAGCCAGACGCTGCGCGCCGCCCGGCATGGCGGCGCCGAGGCGGGCGAGTCGCTGCCGGCACTGCGCCTCACCCGCTCACGCCAGGACCCGGCGGTGGCCGCCTGGTGGCAGGTGATGGGCGACCTGACCCGCAACCTGCACCAGCATGGCGCGCAGTGGCTGCGTCACCCGGCGGCCTTTGCCGCCATGGAGGCTTTTTTGCTGGCTGGCCTGGATCTGCTGCGCACCGATGGCGCCGCGAACGCGACCACCGTGCCGGCACACGGAAACACTGGCGCCCGCCTGCAGCGCGCGCTCGACCACATCCAGGCCCACGCGCACGAAGACCTGACGCTGGCAAAGATCGCCGCGGCAGCCTGCATGAGCCCGCGTGCCCTCGAGGCCGCGTTTCGGCGGCGCCATGACACCTCGCCACTGGCTTATGCGCGCAGCGTTCGCCTGGAGCGGGTGCGCGAGGCGCTGCAAAACGCTGCGCGCGAGGGCACGCCGGCCTCGGTGACCGACATCGCGCTGCAGCATGGGTTCATCCACATGGGCCGGTTCGCTGCGTACTATCGGCAGCGTTTTGGCTGCACACCTTCGGCCAGCCTGCGCACGCGCTGAGCGGTCCACCTGACAGACTGCAACGCAGAACGCAGTACTGGGTTTCTCGCAGGCCGCTCGCACGCTGATGCAGGCGGGTGTCAGCGGCTTCTACCTGGCGGTGCACGTCCCGGGGTCGATCCAGGCAGGGCAGCCGGTGCGCCTGGTTGCCGGTGCCCGCACCCAGTCGGTGGCGCAATGCCTGTACGTGTTGCGCCTTCAATGGAAGCTGAAGGCTCCCGGGGCACCCGTTGCGCCCTGAAGCATGTCGCAGGGGGCCGCGCCGCTCAGGCCAGGGGCGGCTCCACCCAGCGTGGCCAGCGCCGGCGCATGGTTTCGCACTCCGGGGTACGCACATCGGGGGTCAGCTCCAGGCTCGCGCGCGTCAGCGACAGCGGTTTTTCCACCGCGTAGTCGCCATAGTCGGGCCGGCGCATGCCGGCATGCCGGGCGCTGCCCAGGCGGGCACAGGCGGGCACAGGCATCAAGAATCGCCTGGATCTCCGCATGTGCGGTGGCATCCCCCGTCGTGGCGACCTGGTTGGAACCCCCACCCACCACCTGTCCGTCGCGCACCACGATCGCTGCAACCGGGCAGTCGCTGCGCTGCAGAGCTGCCTCGCAATGGTTCAGTACCTGGCCCATGAAGGCGTGGTCCGTCGTGGTTTGATGCATGGCGTTGGGAACGCTACGGCACCGGTCCTAGTCGGCCGACATTTTCTGGCCCAGCCGGATCGGTACACCGGGTGCCCAATCAGGGTTGAACACCGTACGCCCCTTGGGAAAAAGCATCACCACGGTGGAGCCCAGCAGAAAGCGCCCCATCTCCTGGCCCTGGGCCAGATAGACCGGCGCATCGGCATAAGACCAATCACGCACGCCGCGCACGCGCGGCGGGTTGACCACCCCATGCCAGACCGTGGCCATGCTGCCGACGATGGTCGCACCGACCAGCACCAGCACGAAAGGGCCGTGGTCCGACTCGAATACGCACACCACGCGCTCGTTGCGCGCGAAAAGCCCGGGCACGCGCCGCGCCGTGGTCGGGTTGACCGAGAACAGGGCGCCTGGCACATGGATCATGCGCATCAGCTGCCCTGCACAGGGCATGTGAATGCGGTGGTAGTCGCGCGGACTCAGATAGAGCGTGGCGAAACTGCCGTCGTTGAAGCGCTCGGCCAACGTGGCGTCGCCGCCGACCAGCGCAGTGGTACTGAAATCATGTCCCTTGGCCTGGAAGATCCGGTCCCGGTCGATGGCGCCGAACTGGCTGATCGCGCCGTCCACCGGGCAGACCAGGTCGCTGCGCGCGAATGGCCGGGCATCGCCCTTGAGCGCGCGCGTGAAGAACGCGTTGAAGGTCTCGTAATTGCGGATGTCGGGGTCTGCGGCCTCGGCCATGTTGACACGGTAGCGCCGCACGAACCACGCGATCAACCGCGTCGTCCATGGGCCACCGCGGGTCGATGCCACCCAGCCTGCAAACCGTGTCAGCAGTTGCTTGGGCAGCAGGTATTGGGGAAGTACGGCGAGGCGGTCTGACACGGTAGGCGGCCCCGCGAACGGTGCTCGGACAAAATGCTGCAGGATTATATCGGCCGCCCTGCAGGACGCGTAACGCAGAACGCACAATCGCGGCATGACAACCGCCACCACCCGGATCCCGCCGATCCAGTGCCTGCTGACCTTCGAGGCACTGGCCCGGCTGCGCAGTGTGACGCAGACCGCCGACGAACTGTGCGTGACGCCCAGCGCGGTCAGCCACCGCGTCAAGCAGCTCGAGCAGATCATCGGCAAGCGCCTGTTCGGTCGCGCCGATTTCTCGCTGACCACCGAAGGCAGCGAATACCTGGCGCATGTGCGGGAAGGGCTGGCGATGCTGCAAAAGTTCCCAGGGCGGGGCACCAGCGCGGGCAAACGCAAGCTGCGTCTGGCGGTGACCCCGACCTTCGCGCGCTCGATCCTGATACCCCGCCTGCGCCAGTTCACCGAGGCCTACCCCGAGATCGACGTCACGCTGCAGGTCTCGATCCCGCTGCTCGACGTAGTCGCCGAGGATGCCGACCTCATGGTGCGGTTCGGCACCGGGCGGTATGCCGATGTCGAGCACGTCTGCCTGATGAAGGACGCAGTCACGCCGCTCGCCTCGGCAGCCTACGTGCGCGAGCACGGCCCTTTCAACAACCCGCAGGACCTGGCTGGCGAAGTGTTGCTGCGCAGCCCGCTGGAGCCCTGGCGCACCTGGTTTGCAGCGCACCAGCTCGATTGGCCCGAGCCGGTGGATGGCTCCCAGTTCAACGATATCGGGTTGATGTGCGACGCGGCGGCAGCCGGCATGGGCATCGGTCTGATCCGACTGAAACTGGGCGCTCCCTGGCTGGACACCGGCGCGCTGGTGCGCCTGTTCGAGCGCGACGTGCCCAGCCCGCATGCGCATTACCTGTGCTGGCGCACCGGCGTGATGGACCGCTGGGAGTGCGCAGCTTTTGCACAGTGGCTGCAAAGCAGCCTGGGGCCTGTCGGGCCCTGAGGCTGGCCAATCGCTGTGCTTGTTCTGCGCGCGCTTTCACAGGCCGATTCAATTCTGTTCAGCCGCGCCATCCCAGAGTGGGCTACAGTGCCACAGTGATTTTTCCGCCAGCCAGACCCCTTCGATGAACGCACCGACCACTCCCACACAGGCGGACCTGCTGCAACGCACGGCGCGCCAGGCCGAGGTGGTGCGGGCTCTGCAACGGGTCCTGCCCGCCCATGCCCTGCTGTGGAACCGCGAGGACACCACGCCCTACGAATGCGATGGCCTGACGGCCTACCGCCAGCGGCCACTGGTGGTCGTCTTGCCTGAAACCGAAGACCAGGTGCGCGCTGTGCTACAGACCTGCCACCGCATGGATGTGCCGGTCGTGGCCCGGGGCGCGGGCACCGGCCTGTCCGGCGGCGCCATGCCGCATGCCCTGGGTGTGACGCTGAGCCTGGCCCGATTCAACCGTATTCTGAAAGTGGATGCCGCCAGCCGTACGGCTGTGGTCCAGTGCGGCGTGCGCAATCTGGCGATCAGCGAGGCGGCCGCCCCGTTGGGCCTGTACTACGCGCCCGATCCGTCGAGCCAGATTGCCTGCACAATTGGCGGCAATGTGGCCGAGAATTCCGGCGGCGTGCATTGCCTCAAGTACGGGCTCACATTGCACAATGTGCTACAAGTGCGTGGGCTTACCATCGAAGGCGAGCCGGTCACGTTCGGCGCGGGCGCACTCGATTGCCCTGGGCTGGATCTTCTGGCGGTGGTGATCGGCTCCGAAGGCATGCTTGCCGTGACACTGGAAGTCACCGTGCGGCTGGTCCCGAAGCCGCAGCTGGCGCGCTGCATCATGGCCAGCTTCGACGACATCCGCAAGGCGGGCGCGGCAGTAGCGGCCGTGATCGCATCGGGCATCATTCCGGCCGGGCTGGAGATGATGGACAAGCCGATGACCGCCGCCGTCGAGGACTACGTGCATGCCGGCTACGACCTCGAGGCCGAGGCCATCCTGTTGTGCGAAAGCGACGGGACGCCGGAAGAGGTCGACGAAGAAATCGGCCGCATGCGCGAGGTACTGACCGCCAGCGGCGCCACCGCCATCGCGCTCAGCCGCGACGAGGCCGAGCGGCTGCGCTTCTGGAGCGGGCGCAAGAATGCATTTCCAGCCAGCGGGCGCATCAGCCCTGATTACATGTGCATGGACTCCACCATTCCGCGCAAGCGGCTGGCCGACATCTTGCTGGCGATTCAGCAGATGGAGAAAAAGTACCAACTGCGCTGTGCCAATGTGTTCCATGCCGGCGACGGCAACCTGCATCCCCTGATCCTGTTCGACGCCAACGATGCCGACCAGTTGCGCCGCTGCGAGCTGTTCGGCGCCGACATCCTGGAGACTAGCGTGGCCATGGGCGGTACGGTGACTGGCGAACACGGTGTCGGCATCGAGAAGCTCAATTCGATGTGTGTACAGTTCAGCGCTGCCGAGAACGCGCAGATGCTGGGCCTCAAGCAGGCCTTCGACCCGCGTGGCCTGCTCAATCCAGGCAAGGTCATTCCGACCCTGACGCGCTGTGCCGAGTATGGTCGCGAGCTGGTGCGTGCTGGTCGGCCGGCAAATCCGGCCTTCGCCGGCTTGCCACGCTTTTAGGCGCCCACAAGATCTCCAGTAACTGACGTTCAACAAGGGAAAGACCGCACAAGGCGGTCTTTTTCACCTTTTGGCGAGGCGCTTTTCCACTATGGTCAAAGTTCATGTTGCCCCCTTCGCCCGACAGCCCCGCCAGACTGGACCCGACCGGCAGCCGTTACAACTGCCCGGAGTGCGGCAGCCCGCTGTCGCGCGTTCCACGGCGTGCCTTCGACAGGCTGATCAGTCTTTTTCGATCGTTACAGCGCTACCGTTGCCGCAACTTTGCCTGCCAGTGGGTGGGCAATATTCCTGTCAAGACCGGCGCTAACGACCCCACGGACCGCCCGCCTCTGTAGCGCAGCGTCTCAGAGCCCGCTCGGCGGCCTCGCCTGACCCGTCGCTGCAATGCGGACAGGTCCAGCGCCAACGCGGCGTAGCAGGCGGATCATGGGGCGGACGCAGACAGCGCCAGACCGCTGCCAACGCTGCACGCTCGCGCAACGGGCCCTGGCCATACACCACCGAGAACGGAATTTCCTGATCAAGCAGCACGCCGCGCAGGCGCGCATCTGCAGTTTCCCGCATACGCGGGCTGTCCCGTTGAATACCATCGGCGACCCAGGGCAAATCCAGACCTGTCAGCAGGGTCAGATGACAGGCGCGGTGGGCCCGCGCTGCCTGGGTGAACAAGCCCGGGTCGTTGAAATACAGATCGCTGTACATGGCCGTCATGAGCGCCGTCGTGTCGGCAAGCACCACCGCGTGTTGGCCGGATGCGGAAGCAATGGCGTCTGACTGCACCTGCGCTAACGCGGGCTGTTCTTCTGCTTCGGGCGCACGCCCATGTACATCGCAGAAACTGCGCAGGGCCTCTGGCACCACCACCGCGTCGACTCCGACTTTCGCCAACTCCTGGCAAAGAAACTTGGCGAGTGTGCTTTTCCCGGTGCATTCAGCCCCCAGAATGGCGATGATGTGCGCAGCGGTCATGCCAGCAGTGTCCCGCAGGCCGGCCGCAGCCGTCAACCGGTTCCTGGTGGTTCCGGTGCAACGGCGCAGTTTCAGGGCTTCTTGGTCACCTCGTGGCCGATGACCCCGCCCACAGCGGCGCCAACGCCAGTACAGGCCAGGCCGCCGCACAGGACATTACCAACCACGCCGCCGACGACAGCGCCGGTAGCCGTGCCCTTCTCCTGCTGCGTCATGCCGGCGCAGCCGCCCAGTACCAAGACCGAAGCAATTGCCAGTGCCGAGCCGATGGCCGACAGTTTGTTGGAAGTGTGTTGCATGGTATGTCCTTTCGGTTACGGGCGAATCGCGATTTCATTCTTGACTTGTTTCACGCCACTGACACCGCGTGCAATGCTCTCGGCGGTCGTGCGTTCGGCGCCGTTCTTGGCAAAACCCGACAACATCACAGTGCCGTTGAGGGTCTCCACGCTGATGGCGGCGGCGTCCACAGTCTTGTTCTCGATAAAACGCGATTTGACCAGCGTGGTGATGCCGGTGTCGTCGATGTAGGCACCGACGGTTTCCTGGCCACGCGTAACCGCACAGCCGGTGGCGGTGAGCAATACGACAGCGGTAAGGGTGGCTGCAAGAGTGTTTCGAATGATCATGTGAATCTCCAGTTAAAGTGAACATCAGGCCGCGAATGGCCAGGCGTTGAGTCGATAGCCCCGCCGCCCCACAGCCTGCGCGATGGCGGGAACCGTCTTCTTGACGCCACGGACCGAGGCACTGGTGTGCTGGGCCGATGGATCAACTGTAGGAGTCCGGGTGCTGGGCGCCCATCGGCATCCTCCGCCTGCCCGTGTAGGACAGCACCGCGTCTGTCAGACCGTGGCGCCAAACACGGCGCCTACGCCCGCCGTGATGCCCATCGCCAATGCGCCCCAGAAACTGACGCGCCACGCACCCAGCGCCACTGGTGCGCCACCGGCGCGCGCCGCGATCGCACCCAGAACGGCCAGGCCCGCCAGCGACGCGACGACAACACCGACCATCAGCCGCTGCTGCGACAACACGGCCACGGCCACCAGCGGCAAGGCCGCACCGGCCGCGAAGCTGGCGGCCGACGCCCAGGCTGCCTGCAGCGGGCGGGCGACGAGCAGCTCCGAAATACCGAGTTCGTCCCGCGCGTGGGCACCCACTGCATCGTGCAGCATCAGCTGGCTGGCCACCTGCTGCGCCAGTGCGGGGTCCAGACCGCGCTTCACATAGATGCTCGCCAGCTCGTTTCGTTCGGCCACCGGGTCGGTCTGCAGCTCGATGCGCTCGCGTGAGAGGTCGGCAGCCTCGGTATCGGCCTGCGAATGCACCGAGACATATTCGCCGGCAGCCATCGACATTGCGCCTGCCACGAGCCCCGCCACGCCGGTGATCAACACCTGCTGCGGGCTGGCACTGGCGGCCGCCACGCCCAGCAGCAGGCTGGCGGTGGATACGATGCCATCATTGGCACCAAGCACCGCGGCCCGCAGCCAGCCGATGCGGTCGGTGCGGTGGCGTTCGCTGTGAAACCGTGAAGTGGCCATACGATGTTCCCGGGGCTCGAATTGCAAAGCAGCCCATGGTACGGGCCCGCATCCGGCTCGCCAAGGCACTGTCTTGATGTATGTCAGGGAACGGGGGTGCCCGCCACGTGGATGGAAGATACGTTCAACCCTGCGCCGTCCCCGGCCGTTGCGGCTGCTGCTTGCTACCGGCTGCCAGGCCGGGGAGAATCCAGACATGACCAAATACATCGCCGCTTATGCAGCCACCATCTCCGTGATGCTGGTGCTGGACTTGTTGTGGATCGGCGTGATCGCCAAACCGCTGTACCAACAGGGTATTGGCCACCTGATGGCGGACCAGCCCCGACTGGGTGTGGCCGTGGCTTTCTACCTCATGTATGCGGTGGGCCTGGTCGTGTTTGCCGTCAACCAGGGCGGCAGCGCGGGCGACTGGAAATCGGCCATGCTGTACGGCGCACTGTTCGGCTTCTTTGCCTATGCCACCTATGACCTCACCAACCTGGCCACGCTGCGCAACTGGCCGGTGAGCCTGGCATTGATCGACATGGCCTGGGGCACGGCCGTGAGCGCGGTGTGTGCGGGCGCCGGACGCCTGGCACTGGACCGGATGGCGTCCGCATCCTGATTCCAACGCCGGGCTGCAGCGCGGGGTTTTGTGGGATCATCGGCCATGCTCCGACACAACCCTCCATGATTCGCATCGCTATCATCGACGATCACGCCATGGTCCGCGCGGGGTTGCGCCAGTTCTTTGCAGACCAACCCGACCTGCAGGTCGTTGCCGAAGCCGCGAATGGCCGTCAGGCCCTGGATATCGTGCGCCAGGGAGCGGTCGACGTGATCGTGATGGACATCTCGATGCCAGAGCACAGCGGGGTCGATGCCTTGACGGCGATCAAGGCGCGCGCGCCTGACCTGCCGGTGCTCATCCTCAGCAGTTTTCCTGAAGAGCACTACGCCACGACGCTGCTGCGCCAGGGTGCAGCGGGCTACCTCAACAAGGATTGCGATCCCGAAGAGATCATCAAGGCCATTCGCACCGTGGCGCGTGGGCGCAAGTACATCACCGCAGGTGTCGCCGAACAACTGGCCGAGGGGCTGGGGGCCAGCAGCGCCAGCCGCCCGATCCACGAACAGCTGTCAGACCGCGAGCTGCAGGTCTTCCTGCGCCTGGCCCGTGGCGAAACGATCGGTCACATGGCGGTCAGCATGTCGCTGAGCGTCAAGACGGTCAGCACCTACCGGACCCGGGTGATGGAAAAGATGCACCTGGAATCCAACAGCGATCTCACCTACTACGCGCTCAAGAACGGGCTGATCCAGTAGGCCGGCAGGGGCTCCCCTGCGCTGCGCGTAGGACATCCGCTACAGACGATCGGGCAGACGGCTGCTGTGCGCACGCCCGGAATATCCTCACACTGGGGCCCTCTGCGGAAGCGCAGCCATCCGAAGGACCCCCCATGCACTTGCGTCTTCATCGCGTACTGGCCATCGTCGCATTGGCCCTGGCTGCGCTGTCTGGCAATGCATCCGCACAGGTGTACTTCAGCATTCAGATCGGACCACCCCCGCCGCTGGTGGAACAGATCCCATTGCTGATGCCCGGTCAGCTCTGGGCGCCGGGTTACTGGGCCTGGCATGACAACCGCCATATCTGGATCCGCGGCCGCCCCTTGATGCAGCGCGTCGGCTACCGCTGGGAACCTGATATGTGGGAGCAGCGCAACAACCTGTATTACCGCCATCCCGGTCGCTGGGAACGCAACACGGGCTACCGTGCAGGATCAGGGCAAATGCTGGGTTGGCCGGATCCGCGAGCGCAGAGCCATTCCGCACCGGGCTCCGGCAAGGGGTATGCCAAGAAACCCAAGAAGCAGAAAAAGAGCAAAGACTGACGATGTCACAGCCGGCATCGGCTTGCAGCGGCTAGCCGGTGATGCCGCTTCGCTCCAGCATGTCGCCCACCAGTTCCAGGCGCACCAGGGGGTTGTCGAGCACCATCATGCGCTGCTTGACTTCCAGCGGGAGCGACAATAGTTCGCACCAGCGGTTGGCCACCCAGCCGCAGTCGTCCAGTTGGTAGGGCGGCTGCATCGGCAGATCGTCAGGCGCAATGCCCTTTTCCTGCAGTGTGCGAATCAGCTTGCCCAGCGCATCGGACACGTGCCGAAGGTCGGCCGGTACCGGGATCTCCTGGTCGGGCGCCAGCCGTACCACGTCGGCCACCCAAAGCCCGTGCCGCAGTTTCTCGCTGCGACGCACGGTGAAGCGTTGCATCCCGGTGCAACGAATCACCATCAACCCAGGCTGCGGTGCCGAGAACTCGGTGATCAAGGCCAGCGTACCCACTGCATCAAACGACTCGTTCGCAAACGCGTCGCCGGCAGGGCCTTCGCCGGCCGGTCGCTGAACCTCGGAGCCACGGTTCAGTGCGACCACGCCAAACGGCGCGCCATGCTTGTGGCACTTGCGCACCATGTCGAGGTAACGGACCTCGAAAATGCGCAAAGGCAGCAAACCGCCCGGGTATAACACGGATCCGAGGGGGAACAGCGGCAGCGAGGTGAGGGTTAGCGGTTCCACGGCAGGACGGGCACGATCAGGCTGGCTGGGCGGCACGGGCCAGGGGTGCCGCCGGAGTGGTGACAGGCATGATCCTGCCAAGCGCCGCCTCCAGGTGGCCCACGGTCCGGTCGATGTTGTGCAACTTCTCCAGGCCAAACAGGCCGACGCGGAAGGTCTTGAAATCCGGGCCTTCGTCGCATTGCAGTGGCACGCCGGCGGCCGTCTGCAGGCCCTGGCCGAGAAACTTCTTGCTGGACTGGATGTCTGGATCCTCGGTGTAACTGACCACCACGCCCGGCGCCTGGAAACCGGGTGCAGCGACACTGAGAATGCCACGGGCCTGGAACAATGCACGCACCTTGTCACCCAGCAACTGCTGCTCGGCACGCACCTTGGCGAAACCATAGTGGCGGGTTTCCTGCATCACGTCGCGCAGGCTGGTGAGCGCGTCGGTCGGCATGGTGGTGTGGTAGGCGTGGCCGCCCGCCTCGTAAGTCTCCATGATCTGCATCCACTTGCGCAGATCGCAGGCGAAGCTGCTGCTGCTGGTGGCGTCGATGCGGCTGCGCGCCAGCGCACTGAGCATCACCATGGCGCAGCAGGGCGAGCCGCTCCAGCCCTTTTGCGGCGCGCTCACGAGCAAGTCGACGCCGCACTCCACCATGTCGACCCAGATCGCGCCGGAGGCAATGCAATCCAGCACGAACAGGCCACCCACTGCATGCACGGCATCGGCCACCGCACGCAGGTAGGCGTCGGGCAGGATCATGCCGCAGGAGGTTTCGACGTGGGGTGCAAACACCACATCGGGCTTGTGGGCGTGGATGGCGGCCACCACCTCCTCGATCGGCGCGGGCGCAAAGGGCGCGTGGCGACCTTCGCCGGTCCGGCGTGCCTTGAGCACGATGGATTCCGCTGGTATCTTGCCCATGTCGAAGATCTGCGTCCAGCGGTAGCTGAACCAGCCGTTGCGGATCACCAGCACCTTCTTGTCGTTGGCAAACTGGCGCGCCACCGCCTCCATGCCGAAAGTGCCGCTGCCCGGCACCAGCACTGCCGTGTGCGCGTGGTAGACCTCTTTCAGGATGCCGGAAATATCGCGCATGACGCCCTGGAAAGTCTGGGACATGTGGTTGAGCGCGCGGTCGGTGTAGACCACCGAGAACTCGAGCAACCCGTTCGGGTCCACGTGGGGCAGTAATCCTGGCATGGTTGTCTCCTGTTGAGCGATTCGCTATTTTGGCAGACTCGGTGCCGGTTGCGCCAGTGGCCGCGCCTTGGCCCTGTAGCAGAGGCCACCATAATCCGGTTCATGCGCCAGCCCGACAACCACCTCCCGCAAGTCCGCAGGCAGTACGAGGCCCTGCCGTACCCGCCCTGCAACCCCGATGACGACTACCGGCGCCTGGCCAGAACCTGGCTCGAAGATCTGGCGATGATCAACCATTATTGTTTCGCTGGCCGGCAAACCTTTCGCACGGGCTTTCGCGCCCTGGTGGCCGGTGCTGGCACCGGTGACGCGACCATTTTCCTGGCCGAGCAACTGCGACATACCGATGCGCAAGTGGTGCACCTGGATCTGAGCGCGGCCAGCATCGCGATCGCGCAGCAGCGGGCCGGCATCCGCAAACTGGACAACATCCGCTGGATCCACGACTCGCTACTCAACCTGCCGCAACTCGACCTGGGCCACTTCAACTACATCAACTGCAGTGGCGTGCTGCACCACCTGCAGGACCCGGACCTGGGCCTGCGTGCGCTGCTCGATGTGCTGGCAGCCGATGGCGCGATCGGCCTGATGGTGTATGGCGCGACCGGGCGCACCGGCGTCTACCAGCTGCAGGCGCTGATGCAACTGGTCAACGGCGACGAGGAAGACATTGCGCACAAGATCGCCAACACGCGCGACATCCTGGGCAGCCTGCCGCCGGGCAACTGGTTCAAGCGGGGCGACGACCTCTACCACGACCACAAGGCCGGCGACGCTGCCCTTTACGACCTGCTGCTGCACGCGCAGGATCGCGCCTACTCCGTGGACCAGTTGTACGCCTGGCTCGCAGACGGCCATGGCTTGCACCTGGGCTTCAGCGATGTCCAGCGGGGACGCGCCCCCTACCTGCCGCACCTGGCGCTGGGTGCCAAACCGCCTGCCATGGCTGCGCGTTTGCGGCAGATGCCACTGCGCCAGCAGCACGCCATGGCCGAACTGATGCTGGGCGACATCACGATGCACACGCTGTATGCGACGCGCCGGGCTGACTGCACCGCGCCCTATGGCGACACACGGTACGTGCCCTTCTTTTTTCATGAACCCATGACCGGTGACAGTATCGCAAGTGTGTTCGCCGCCAGCCGCGGGCAGCCTTTCGTGCTGCGCCACCAGCACTCGGGCATGGCCTTCACGGTGCATCCCGGTCGCTATGGCGCACAGATTCTGCGGCTGATCGACGGACAGCGCAGCTTCGGCGCGATCTTCGAGCAGTTCCGCGCCCACTGGCAGGGCCAGGCTGCGGCGCCGGACAACGCCACGCTGTTTGCCGACTTCCTGCCGGTCTACGAGGCACTCAACGCCCTCGAGCGCCTGTTGCTGCGGTACCCCCAGGCCGCGTAGCCTGCGGGCTGACACTCACCAGGTGTCGATCGCCGGAACGGCTGGCGGTGGCTGTGCCTGGCTGGCCGCCTCCAGGGCGCGCACCAGCCAGCTGCGCGTCTGGGCAGGATCGATCACAGCGTCGATCTCGAGCGTTGCGGCCATCTCCATCGCGCTGCCCTTGTCGTACTGCGCCTGTACCAGTTGCGCAAACAGGGCGTCACGCTGCGGGCCTTCTGGCACGGCCTCCAGTTCACGGCGAAAGCCCAGGCGCACATACCCTTCCAGCCCCATGCCGCCGAATTCGCCGGTCGGCCAAGCGGCAGTCAGCACCGGCACATGGAAGCCTCCGGCCGCCATCGCCATCGCGCCCAGGCCGTAACCCTTGCGCAGAACCACGCTCACGAAAGGCACGCGCAGATGGGCCGCGGCGACGAACATGCGGCTCACGTGCCGCACCTGGGCCTGCGCCTCGGTCTGCGGGCCAACCATGAAACCAGGCGTGTCGATCAGGCTCACGATCGGCAGCCCGTGCGCACTGCACAGTTGCATGAAACGGGTCGCCTTGTCGGCCGCATCAGCGTCGATGGCGCCGCCCAGGTGTAGCGGGTTACTGGCCAACAGGCCCACCGGGCGGCCTTCGACGCGGGCCAATGCCGTATGGATGCCCACGCCAAAACCGGTCCGCAGTTCGAGCAGGCTCCCCTGGTCGGCCACGCCGGCCAGGGCCAGACGGGTGTCGTATGCCCGCAGCCGGTTCTCCGGCACCACCTGGCGCAGCGCCCCTTCGGGCGGCGCCAGCCACTCTGGCACCCGGCCCTGGAAAAACCCCAGGTAGTCGCGCGCCAGGCGGACCGCCTGCGCCTCGTTGTCGACCAGCAGGTCAATCACCCCATTGGCATGCTGCACATCGCTCGGGCCGATCTCCTCGGGTCGGTAGGTGCCCAGGCCGCCACCTTCGACCATCGCCGGGCCGCCCATGCCGATATGGCTGTCGCGGGTGGCAATGACGACGTCGCAGCAGCCCAGCAGTGCGGCGTTGCCAGCAAAGCAGCGGCCGGCGACGATGCCCACCACCGGCACACGTCCGTTGAGTTGCGCGAAGCGCGCAAAGGTGGCGACATGCAGGCCCGCGACGATGGGCATGTCGACATCGCCGGGCCGCCCGCCCCCGCCCTCTGCGAATAGCACCAGCGGCAGCCCAGACTGCAAGGCGATGCCCAGCATGCGGTCGGTCTTCTGGTGGTTGCGCATGCCCTGGGTTCCGGCCAGCACCGTGGCATCGTAGGCCAGCACGACGGCCTTGGCGCGCTCGGCCCCGAACAGGCCCGCGTTGATGCTGCCGATGCCGCACACCAGCCCATCGGCGGGCGTGTTGCGCATCAAGTCCTCGGCGCTGCGGCGCTGGCTTTGGGCCGCGACCGCCAGCGCTCCGTACTCGGCAAAGCTGCCCTCGTCGCACAGGTCGGCGATATTCTCGCGGGCCATGCGCCGCCCCACAGCGGAACGGCGGGCCACCGCCTCGGGCCGGCGACTGTCGAGCGTGAATGCGTGGCGGTCAATCACCCGTTGGAGGTCCGGGCGGATGGCGCCAGCACCCAGCGCGGGCTCGGGCGGAAGAGCCGGCGCGACGGCGTCGCCGGTCGGAAGGCTGTCGGCCTCCAGATCGAGCCGCAGGAGGACGTCGCCTTCGGCGGCAGTCTCGCCCACCGCAAAAAACTGCTCGCGCAGACGGCCAGCTGCCGGGGCACGCACTTCGTGCTCCATCTTCATGGCTTCAATAACCACCAGCACGTCGCCGCTGCGCGCGGCGGCGCCAACGGGCAGCAGCCATTGAACAATCTGGGCCTGCAGGGGGGAGCGGATATCGATCATCCGCACATTTTCCGCGTTCGACGCTGTGTTGGGGTGCGCCAGCGACCGCATTGCTGTGCGCCAGCGCACCGCCTTGCTGGAGTAACATGTTTCCTTTTGTTACCATATCGGCTTCACCCCTCAGGAGATCACCGTGCAAGCACTATTCGTTCGTTCGGCCGCAGCATTGGCCGTTGCCACAGCCTTCGCCCTGCCTGCCCAGCTTCAGGCCGCCACACCCAAGGACACGCTGGTCATCACCTGGGCCATCGACGACATCATCACCATGGACCCGGGCGAGGCCTTCGAGATCTCTGCGGGCGAAGTCATGGGCAACTCCTACGACCGCCTGCTGCGTTACGACGTGAACGATCCCTCCAAGCTGGTGCCTGACATCGCCAAGTCCTGGTCGGTGTCGCCCGACGACAAGACCTACACCTTCGAAATCAAGCCGGGCTTGAAGTTTGCCTCCGGCAACCCGCTCACCGCCGAGGACGTGGCCTATTCGCTGCAGCGCGCCGTGATCCTGGACAAGGCGCCGGCCTTCATCCTGACCCAGTTCGGCTTTACCAAGGACAACGTCAAGGACAAGATCCGCGTGGTCGACCCGCTCACCGTGGTGCTGCTGATCGACAAGCCCTACGCACCCACCTTCGTGCTGAACTGCCTGACGGCCAATGTCGCCTCCATCGTCGACAAGAAACTGCTGCAGGCCAACGAGAAGAACGGCGATTGGGGGTATGGCTGGCTCAAAACCAACTACGCCGGCTCTGGCGCGTTGAAGTTGCGCGAGTGGCGCGCCAACGACATCGTCACTCTTGAGCGCAACGACAATTACTGGGGGCCCAAGTCCAGGATGGCGCGCGTGATCTACCGCCATGTGAAGGAAGCGGCCAGCCAGCGCCTGTTGCTGGAAAAGGGCGATGCCGACATCGCGCGCAACCTCACGCCAGGTGACCTGGCTGCGCTGGCCAGCAACAAGAACATCAAGACCACTGCCACGCCCAAGGGCACCGTGGTCTACATCGGCCTGAATCAGAAAAACGCCAACCTGGCCAAGCCGGAAGTGCGCGAGGCGCTTAAATGGCTCATGGACTACAACGCGATCGGCAACACGCTGATCAAGAATATCGGCATCGTGCACCAGAACTTCCTGCCGGTGGGTCTGCTCGGCGCCAGCACCGAGAACCCGTACAAGCTGGACGTCGACAAGGCCAAGGCGTTGCTCAAGAAGGCGGGCCTGGAGAATGGCTTCAAGATCACCATCGACATGCGCACCACGCAGCCGGTACAAGGCATCACCGAAGCCTTTCAGCAGACAGCCAAGCGCGCCGGCGTCAACATCGAGATCCTTCCGGGCGACGGTCGGCAGACGCTGACCAAGTACCGCGCACGCCAGCACGACATGTACATTGGTTCATGGGGTGCCGACTACTGGGACCCGCATACCAATGCCGACACGTTCGCGCGCAACCCGGACAACTCCGACAATCCCAAGTCCAAGCCGCTGGCCTGGCGCAATGCCTGGGACATCCCCGGGCTGACCAAACAGGCCGACGCCGCAGCGCTGGAGCGCGATGGCAAGAAGCGCAAGGCCATTTACGAAAAGATGCAGGCCGACTTCCGCAAGGACAGCCCCTTCATCATGATTTACCAGCAGACCGAAGTGGCCGCCTACCGGAGCAATCTACAAGGGCTGAAGATCGGCC
>Ga0335394_10000317_pt1 | contig 49342 bp, 38 predicted proteins | sample MAT03_FD_205741 | JGI IMG/M metagenome (GOLD analysis project Ga0335394, IMG submission 205741) | Freshwater microbial communities from Lake Fryxell liftoff mats and glacier meltwater in Antarctica - MAT-03 (spades assembly) (version 2) ... | reverse complement strand
CAATCTCCGATCTCCAATTTAGAATATCTGATTAACCTCTTGAAATCATCGATCCATGAAAATCGTTACCCATATTTTTTCACTATTCCTGCTTCTTGCCAGTATTCAAATTGGATGGAGTCAAACCAGATTGGTTTTAAATGGCGCAAAAATAAATATTGCCAATGGTGCAACGCTCGTCATTGAAAACCCAGCTATTAATGCGATCACACGCATCGATGGCTATATTATCAGCGAAGGCGAAAACAATCTGTTGAAATGGATGATTGGCACCACTACGGGAACGTATACGGTACCTTGGGGCAAAGGGCCGTCCAATTATATTCCCTTATCTTTTACAAAAACAGCCGGGTCAGGTTCTGGCTTCTTTTTATTCTCTGGCTATACTACGCCTTCTCTTAATAGCAGTCAACTTCCAACTGCCGTTAGCAATTTTACCGGAGCATCTGGTGCTGACAAATCTTTTTTTGCTACCGATCGCTTCTGGCAAATCAACGCACAGAGTTACACCACCAAGCCTACTTTGTCAAATTTAAGTTTTACGTATCTGGATACTGAATTCGCCAGCCCTAACATCACCGCAACTGAAAGCAGCCTGACAGCACAGCGTTGGAATTCAGTTCTCAGCAGTTGGGTGGATTACGCACCCTCTTCAACAGTAAATACTACTACCAATACAGTTACGGTGGCTTCTGTAGGTGCAACTAATTTTTATCCGTGGTGGGTAGTCAATTATATTGACGACCGTCATTGGGTAGCAGCAACATCCTCCGCTGGTGGTCTAGTGTCGGATTGGTCATACACTACGGGCGGGTTAAGCGGAGCTGCCTTACCCACTACGTTGGATGCCGTTCTATTTGAAGATACAAACAGCACCAGCATTACTCTTGGTGCGCCCCTGCTCATGAGAAGTTTATCCATTAGTGATGGATATACCGGAGTCATTACGCAAGGCGCAAACATAATTAGTACTACGGGTGCGGCAACTTTTTCAGGTGGCACATTTACAGGTGGATCTGCTGACATTACTGTGGGAGGCGCCTTCAGTCTGCTCGGAACTACCTTCACATCAACCACAGCCCTTCTCGATCTGAAAAACAATTTCACTTTCAACAGCGGAATTTTTAATCACAACAATGGCACGGTAAGATTTTCAGGAACAACAACACAAGATGCGAGTGGAACACTCGTGACCAATTTTAAAAATATAGAGGTTACCAATGCAACAGCGAATCCAGGCGTTCGCATTCAAAGCAATCAAAATCTGAATGGCATTCTGACCTTGAGTAGCAATGCCGTGGTAGATGCCGATGGTAGCAGCAATACTTCCGTATTCAAATTGATTTCTCTTGGCGACAGTCCAACACTGGATGGTGCTATAAACATTTTACCCACCGGGGCGCAGATTACAGGAAACGTAACCGTTCAACGCTTCATGACCAAAGAAGGCCCGAATAATAATCGGATTTATCGATACATTTCATCGCCTGTGCAGAATGCTTCGGTGGCTGATATCCAAATTGAAATTCCCGTCACCGGACCGTTTACGGGTAGCAGTATCTGCTCCGGCTGTGCGACCAGTCAAAGCATGTTTTCTTATAACGAGAGTGTAATCACTGGCGATTTAAACGCTGGGTATATTAATTTCCCCAGTTCATCAAATACGGAAACACTTACGCCTGGCAAGGGATATGCACTCTTTGTGCGAGCAAACATTCTAAGTTCAACATTATGGGACGTACGAGCGCCAATAAATGCAGGCAATGTTACAGCCATTTCGTTACCAGTGTCCTTTACTTCTTCCGGCACGTTGGCCGATGATGGCTGGAATCTTGTAGGAAATCCTTTTCCTTCCACGATCGACTGGAATGCTGCAAGCGGATGGACTAAAACTAATCTAGATGGTTCTATCTATGTCCCAGATAATGGAAGTGCTTCCTCTTTGCAATATGCTACATGGAACGGTTCAACCGGAACAAATGGAGGATCACGCCATATCGCGTTAGGTCAGGGCTATTGGGTGAAGGCCATCGGAGGGGGTACGCCTTCCTTGCAGGCTAATGAAAATGTAAAAGTAGCGGGCACGCAAACTACTTTTTTTCGCGAAGGAAGTATTGATAATCTGTTGCGCATTACCATGAAGCAAGGTGGGATACGAGATGAAACTGTTATTCATTTTAGAGATGATGCTACATCAGGATTTGATCATCAAGCTGATGCATGGAAACTTAAGAATGGAACATTCAATCTTTCTTCTATAGCAGCATCCAATGAACAACTCGCAATTAATTCATGGTCGGCTTTACAATGCAACACAACAATCAAGCTCAATGTAACCGATGGCTCGGCCGGTAGTTACACGTTGTCATTTACCAATCTCGATTCATTCGATGCGGCTTCGGGTATTCAGCTGATCGATCTTTTCCTGAACCAATCTATTGCAGTCACCAATAATCTGGAATATGCTTTTGAAATTACCACCGATCAACGCTCGTTGGGCGGTGAGCGGTTTCAATTATTGTTTGATAAGCCTTCTTCACCACTGGTTGTCCAGTTTACCAATGGAGCGCTCACGATCGACAAACAGGAAAACATTCAATGGTATTTCAATGATCAACTTATTGTGGGGGCAACCGGGGCGAGTATTATACCCGAAGCGTCAGGCATCTATAGTGTGATGGCAACCAATAACGGCTGCGAATTAAAAGGTTCATTTGAGTTTATCCTGACCGCGGTTGGTGAATTGTTACCTGATGAGCTAAGCATTTTTCCTAACCCGGCTAGCGATGAGGTATTTATACTATCCGGCCAACAGTCAATTGAGTCTGCCACGTTGGTGAACTCAATCGGACAGGTTGTTAATGAAGTTCGGTTGACAGGCATAAAGGGCGACCATCAACGCAGCTTCACTGTAAAAGATCTCAACCCAGGAGTTTACCTTCTTTACATCTCTACCAACAAAGATCTCTTTATTAGAAAATTAATTAAGAACTGATGCGGCTAACCCCTATCCATAATCGCGGTTCTGCTGATGGCAATGCTTCCTGCTTATGCGCAACCTGGCAATCCTAGCAAATGGAAACCCGGATGTACCCATTTCCGGAATTGAAATCTCAATTACTGCAGGTGGTCTTTTGGGTTTAAAAAAACTCAGAAGGAAAAGGAATGCCTTATAAATCTCCGGTAAACTGATCTGGTCAAATAATTCGAAACTGAAACTGTTTTATTACTGCCAAATCAAGAAAATTTGCATCATGAATTCAACCCTTGGGAAACCTTCAATATTCGGGTATCTGGCTTTAGCATTTGTATGCATTGTTTGGGGCACCACTTACTTAGCATTAAGAATTGGGGTTGCTCAATTTCCGCCTTTTCTTTTTTCGATGCTTCGCTTCCTTACAGCCGGCCCGATACTCATTATTTTGATGTTGACTATCGGCAAAGCAAAATTACCAAGTAAAGATGCGTTGATCCATCAAGCTATCAGTGGATTTTTCATGGTCACGTTAGGCATTAGTATAGTAGGTTGGGCTGAAGTATATATTTCAAGCGGTATGGCCGCCATTATTTGCTCACTCATGCCTGTGTGGGTAATCCTGATCAACCTGATTATAAATGCTGATGAAAAACCAACCTTCCTCATCCTTGTTGGATTAGCGATTGGGTTTAGTGGCATTCTTATGATCTTTAGCGAGCACTTACCAGATTTCGCCAATTCAAATTATCAGTTAGGCATACTGATGACTTTTGTTGGTAACATCTGCTGGGCTTTGGGAAGTGTTTGGATTAAAAAGAGAAATCATAGTTCGAATCCGTTTCTAAATGCAGGTTTGCAAATGCTATTTGGTGGACTTTTTCTCATCCCGATTAGTTTAGCACTGGATGATTACTCAAAAATTCAGTGGACGAATGAAGTAATCTATTCCTTAGTCTACTTAAGTTTAATTGGCTCCGTAGCAGGCTATGCTTGTTATTCATATGCTATAAAAAACCTTCCTATGACTTTGGTGTCACTTTACGCTTACATCAATCCAATAGTAGCCATATTATTAGGCTGGTTTATATTAAGGGCATCTCTAAAAACTCCGCTTACCCTTCTCTTTTGGAGAAGGGGCGGGGGTTGAGGTAATGAGAGTAAGGGTTTTTAGAGATGCCCTTAAGTGAAAAGCTAACATTCAAAATTATTCTATCAATACTTTTAACTGTAGCTGGCATCTACATAGTAAATAAAGGGTATCAACTTCGTATAAGATGGAAAACTCAGCTATCAAAGTAATTAGTTATAAAGCCGAGCATCAACCGTGGTTTGAGAAATTCAATCGCGATTGGATCGAGAAATTCTTTTGGATGGAACCTTTAGATTTTGAAGTATTGCAAAATCCGGATGAATACATTATTTCAAAAGGTGGATTTATCTTTATGGGTTTGTATGAAAATGAATTGGTCGGTACGGTTGCACTAAAATTTCTGAGTCCTGGTGTGTACGAATTCACCAAGATGGCCGTAGATGAAAAATTTCAGGGAAAGAAAATTGGAAAAGAATTATCGATAGCCGCCATTAGCAAGGCGCAACAATTACAAGCTAAAAAGATAGTTCTTTATTCAAATACCAAATTAATTTCGGCCATAGCCTTGTATCGCAAATTAGGATTTGTTGAAGTGCCCTTGGATGGCCCTTATAAACGAAGCGATATCAAAATGGAATTATTGCTTTCAAGGCAATAGTGATGAAAATGATTTATAAATTTGGAATAACCAACGAGCATCTCTAAAAACCTTGTCACGTTGAGCATGTCGAAACATAAATATTCAGAATCAGTTCCAAAATCAACTTCGACAAGCCTGCCTTTGCCGAAGCGGTTGCGCGCAGGCAGGTTCAGTCTGGCATTGAAATATGGTTTTTAGAGATGCTTAAAATAAAAATATGATAAACTCCGTACTCGTAACTCATTTCTGCCGCGATCTTGCCAAACTTAAAGTTGAGTTAGAATCCTATCAACGTGAATCTCAAATCTGGAAGGTTACCGGAGACATTGCTAACTCAGCTGGCAATTTGTGTTTACATTTGGTCGGCAACCTCGACACCTACATTGGAGCCACATTAGGCAATACCGGATATGTGCGCGATCGCGATGCCGAGTTTGCATTAAAAGATATTCCAAGAATAGAATTGATTCAGCGAATTGACTCAACCATAAAAACTATACAACAAGTAGTTCCCGAACTTTCTGACGAGCAACTAAATTCAGAATATCCGCTTCTCGTTCTAAAAGAAAAAACAACGACTGAATACTTTATGATTCATCTGGCTATGCACTTAAGCTACCATCTGGGTCAGATTAATTATCATCGCAGATTGACCGCATAAAATTAAATCATACCTTCATTCAAACTTTATTAAGATGAACACACCAATTGACATACCCGTAGAACGCATCAACCAATCAAGAATCTCTTCCATTGATTTCAATAACCTGGGGTTTGGAAATTATATTTCAGATCACATGTTGGTTGCCAATTATAAAAATGGTGAATGGCAACAACCACAGATTATGCCTTTCGGAGAAATTCCGATGACCCCCGCTATTCTTTCGCTGCACTATGGTCAATCCATCTTTGAAGGAATGAAAGCGTTTAAAAATAATAAAGGCGAAATTTCAATTTTCCGTCCCCAGCGTCACCATCAGCGATTGCTGCGTTCATTAGATCGTATGTGCATGCCGGCCATTAGCGAAAAACTGTTCATTGACAGTTTATGCGCTATTGTTGCGACTGATGCCAATTGGGTTCCAGATTCTGAAGGCTCAGCTCTTTATTTACGCCCGGTGATATTCGCAACCGAATCGCGCCTTGGAGTAAAAATTTCTGACGAATATAAGTTTGTCGTTCTTACTAGCCCGGTTGGTCCTTACTTCGCAAAACCAGTTCGGGTAAAAGTTGAAGAAACCTATGTTCGCGCAGCCGAAGGAAGCACGGGCTTCGCGAAGTGTGCCGGAAATTACGGTGGAGCATTTTACCCTACTCAACTGGCTAAAGAGCAAGGCTTCGACCAGGTGCTTTGGACTGACGCAAAAGAGCATAAATACATAGATGAATCTGGCGCGATGAATGTGATGTTTGTACTCGATGGGAAATTAGTAACCCCTCAACTTTCATCTTCAATATTGGATGGCGTAACCCGCAATTCAATTTTAACATTGGCAGATGATATGGATATGCCGAAGCAAGAGAGAAAAGTAAGTGTTGCTGAATTGAAGGCAGGTTTTGAAAGTGGAAAACTTACGGAAGCTTTCGGGGTGGGCACCGCAGCGGTTGTTTCTACTATCGCAGTTATCAATATCGAAGGAAAGGATTATACGCTTCCTACAGATAGCAGTTCAAGCTTCCAGAAACGCGTGAAGAAAAAACTTCATGACATCCGTATGGGAAATGAACCTGACACTCACAACTGGAACTATCGTGTTCCGTTGAAGTAATGGATAAAATTATTGGTTAAATGAAAGCAGCATTTTTCACACGACCAGACACGCCACTTGAAATTCGGGAAGTAAAAAAAGCTAAGCCCATTAAGAATCAGGTGCTGGTGCGCTTACAGAATGCTGCACTTAATCATCGCGACCTTTGGATCCAAAAGGAGCAAAGTTTCCTTGATGGTGTTGGGTTCGGATGGAAGCGGTGTGATTGAAGATGTGGGCGAAGATGGTTATACATTGTTAATTGGGATGGAAGTTATCATTAACCCAAGTCTCAACTGGGGCGATAATCTAATTGTGCAAGGCAACTCATTTAAAATTTTGGGTGTGCCCGATGCGGGAACATTCAGTGATTATGTGGTTGTATCCAAGAAATAATTCAAGAAGCGATTGGGCTGGTCGTTTTTGTTCTCTTCTCCACCCTATTCTTTAGATCAGAAAACTTTCAATGGAATCACTTCATTGGATTTATCTTTTTGATCTTAACGGCCTGTTTTGTTTTCGAAAAATGAAAGACTCTATCGTTTATTCACAACAGGATTTTGTGTAAGCCGATACATCAACAAAGCAACCCGTTTGGTTTGTCTTGGCAACCAATTCAAATTGGCATACTCTTTATCAGTATGTCCGTAGCCGCCAACGAGTCCAAGCCCATCAATAGCCATATCAACATAGCCCGCTGTAAAAGAAATATCTGCCGCCCCAGCATCACGCGGATTAACGGCCGTTACCTTTCCTAGTTTTAAATCCTCACTCACTTTTGCGTAATCAGCCAGCAACTTAAAATTGCCAGCCGTTGGGGCAAGTGGTGGATAGCCCTCATCAAACGTTAAAGTTGCTTGAGTTTGCGGAAGGTGTTTTGCAACAACATCGTGCATGATAGTTTGGGCTTTTTTCAATTGCTCTGGTGAAATAGCTCTTATATCTCCGGTAACCAAAGCTTGTTTTGCCACAATATTTTCCTTTCCAAATGCAGAGCCACCATCAAGAACTTCATCTCGCGTAATATCACTTCCGCCTAAAATCATTCCCGGATTGAACGTAAGATCTTTTTCGTTTGCAAGTTGATCATAAAATCCGGTTAAGATTCGAGACGTTTCATAAATTGCTCCTGCCCCTATTTGTGAAGTAAAGATTTGTGAGGAGTGTGCCGGAATGCCACTTACTTTTAATTCCCAACCAGATGAACTTCTTCTTGATACGACACCGGTTGTCGGATTGCTATCACCGTCTTCAAATCCAATTGCTATGTCGGCAACTTTTGCAGCGTCAATTAAATCTTTTCGTGCCAACTCAAGGGGTCGTCCACTAAGTTCTTCATCGCCCGTCATCACAACTATAACATTCATATTCTTTAAAAGGCCCGCTTGCTTCAGGGCTTCCAAGGAATAGATGATGATCACATCACCCCCTTTCATGTCAGAAATGCCAGGGCCAGTGGCTGTCGAATCGTTTAGGATTGTAAATTTTTGAAACTGACTATCTTTTTCAAACACAGTATCTAAGTGGCCAATAAGCAACAATGTTTTACCAGTTCCTTTTCCAGTATGATAACCTACCAAATGACCGGCACGACCAAATGATTTTCCATCAACCCAATGAGTTTTGAAGCCCAATACATCGAGTTTTGATTTAAAAATTTGCCCTACCTGATAAACTCCGTCAAAGTTCATGGAGCCGCTGTTGATGTTAACTACTTCCTCAAGCAGTTTTTTAGCATTTGTGTTGCTGCCATCTATATAAGAAATAATTTTCCTCTCCTGTTTTGAGATCTGTGCAAAACAAAGTGAACTAATAAAGAGTAAAGCGCTACAAAAAATTAATCGGGTCATTATCTATGTAATTAAGTTTAAACGATTTCCTCTCCCGGTCTGGTTTTCCAACGTTCATGCATCCAAACCCATTGCTCAGGATGTTCCCGCACAATTTGCTCCGTAAAATTTGTAAAGTTCTGCGTGTTAACCACAAGATCAGTTTCTTCGTCACCCGTAACAACCAAGGGAATTTCCGGAAGGATATGCATATGCTGCTTACCGTCCTTATCCAAATAAACATACGTAGGAATTACTGCTGCTCCAGTTCGCAACGCCAGAATGGTTGCCCCAATGGGAGTAGAGGCTTTCATCCGAAAAAAATCAACGAATCTGCTTTTTACTTTTGTGTCCTGATCAATTAATATCGCGATAGAGCCACCAGACTTTAGGGTTTTAAAAAGTCGCACACTTTCTTTACCTCGTTCGATAGCAATGGCGCCATAGGCATTTCGATATTCCCAAAGTAAGTCATTCAATCGATCATCTTTTAAAGCAGTGCCCACTATGTTTGGATTCAGACCGCGCAAAGCCATGTTTGTAATTTGCAAATCAAAAGCTCCCAGGTGTGAAGTAAGAAACATGACTCCTTTTCCTTTGGCAAAAGCACGTTCGTAATTTTCCAACCCATGTGTTACCAAAAATTTATTCAGGTCAGCAAGGGTTTTTACTTTCAGGGATCGCAGGATATCGCCAGCATTCTTACCCAACATCACAAATACCTCTTTACTCAAAGCTATAATCTCGCGAGTAGACTTACTTCCGCTAAAGGCAAGACCCAAATGGTAAATCGTACGCCCGCGCGGTTTTGGTGAAACTGAGTATGCAATCTTGCCAAGCCACCCACAGAAACTCAACCAAATTTTTCGAGGTAAGAGATTTGAAAAGAAAATCAGAAACTTTATAAAGAAGTAAAGTGCTGAATATTTAAATCTTTTTTTTATTGGGCGTTTTTCCATGCAACGAGGCAAAGATACACCTACCTTTGATTAATTTTACCTCAATTGCCTTAAAGGATCTCAAAGGTCAAAGATGTCCTGTGCAACCAATGTGTATTACATCTAAAAAAAACAAGTTGAAATGAAAATTCTTTGTCTCGTACGCCATGCAAAATCAAGTTGGGATAATCCTGAGTTAAGTGACTTCGATCGTCCGCTTAATGATCGTGGCAAAAAAAATGCACCCATTATGGGCAAGCGATTAAGAGAAAAACGTCTCACTCCTGATGTGATGCTAAGCAGCCCGGCTGAACGTGCCTTGGCCACTTGCAGGGAAATAGGTAAAGCGCTTCATTTTTCAGAAGAAAAAATAAAAACTGACAAGCGATTGTATCATGCCAATGCAGACCAGATTCTTAAAGTTGTTCAGGAACTAACAGATTTCCCGCACGATAGCGAAGAAGTTGTTATGATATTTGGTCATAATCCTGGCCTTACTGAATTTACAAACGCTCTGTTGAATGAGACAATCATGAACATTCCAACCTGTGGCGTGGTTTATGCAAAGCTAGATATTGAGCATTGGAAAGACGCGCAATTTGGTTGCGGCAAATTAGTCTTCTTCGATTTCCCTAAAAATAAATAATTGGAATTGCTGCAACAATTAAGCATCTCACCGTGCGAATTTTTCTTCGGAAGAACAAAAATGAAAAAGTAAGCAGTTTTAAGGCTGATAACAGTTCCCTAAGACCCTAGAATAAATAATTATTTTCCTGAAGGTTCGGCTACAGAAATATTCATTGGAATACCTTCTCTAGCCTGGTCATAAAGCTTTCGGTCTTTAATCTTATTAAGATCTAAATTCCTAAACTCCCTGGGAGTAATTCCAACCTTTGTTGCATAAATTTCAAAATAAGCGCCTTGAACTTCATCAAGCGCAGCAATAAATGTTCTATGGCTTGTGCCTCTATCTGCTTTAAGCGAGATAACAGCTTTTAAAGGATTTTCTGAGAGATCATTTTCCTTTCCATTATTCAGAACAAATCTCTTGATCTCGTCTCTTACCCCTGCTAAATCTTGCCTTAGTACATCTTCAATTAAAAGACTATTTTCTGAATTAATGTGAATCTTAAACAGGTTGCGATCATTCACATCCGAGATTGGTGGATTCTCTGACCACACAGGTAACATCATACTTAATCCTTTCTGATTATCTATTACTGTTGTCATCAGAAAGAATGTTAGCAACAGAAACGCAATATCGGCCATGGAGCTCGTGCTGACTTCAGCCGGGCTTAGTTTACTTAGGTAGCTCATAGAATTATGATTATACCGTGCAATTCTGAAGGGCTCAGAAAGTCACAGAAATTAACGGAGTTGCATATGGGCATCTCTAAAAACTCCGCTTACCCTTCTCTTTTGTAGAAGGGGCAGGGGTTGAGGTAATGAGAGCAAGGGTTTTTAGAGATGCCCATAAGTTAGATACATTGACTTCCTCGTCCGATATCGAACGAGTACGCTTGATTTTGAACAGCCTTACTATTCATTATCATTGATTCTAAACTTGAATCAAAGAAAATTAAATGGCATGAAAGTAGTCAAGTACAAAAACTCAAATCCACACCTATGTTACGCAATTACCTCAAAACTGCTTTTCGATCGCTCATTCGAAACAAAGCATTCACTCTCATTAATATATTGGGACTTGTCATTGGCATTTCGTTTAGCACTATGCTTTATACCTATGTGCGTCATGAATTGTCGTACGATTCTTTTCATAAAAAATCAGATCGCACCTACCGTGTTATCACTACTAACAAATCCATTCCTGATGATATTCGTACATATGGCTCAACGATGCCACCCCTGGGTCCTGAATTAGTAAACACCTTTCCTGAGGTTTTTGAGTCGGTGCGCCTGCATCGTTTTACAGGGCAAGTAATTATAGAAGTTGGTGAAATCCGATACAGCGAAAGAAATTGGTTCACCACAGATTCAAACTTTTTTAATGTCTTTAATTTTGATTTTGTATCGGGCAATCCTTCCTCTGCGCTTAGTCAGCCTCGCTCCGTAGTGCTTCCCGAAAAAATGGCAAAGAAATATTTTGGGAATGAAAATCCACTAGGTAAAACTATCAACTTCTTAGATCTTGGATTGGTAACAGTAACGGGAGTAGTAAAAGATCTTCCAACAAACTCGCATCTGCAATTCGATTTATTGTTTTCTGATCTCCAAGCTGGTGACTTTTGGGATTCCTACATAAAAAATTGGAAACGCTTTGGTGCATTTACATATATAGTATTGCAGGAAGGAACATCCATAGCAGATGTTGATGCAAAGATGAACGACTTTATGAAAAAGCACCGTGGTGGCGATGCTGAATTTATAACAACAGCGTTTCAGCCTATTGAAGATATTTATCTACACTCTTCCAATATTCAATTCGGATTGGAATATGAACATGGGCAGCTTTCGTATGTCTACATCTTTTCATCGATGGCTCTATTTCTACTACTGACTGCTGCCATCAATTATATCAACTTAACAACTTCTAAAGCCTCCACACGCGCAAAAGAAATCGGGATTCGAAAAGTTGCTGGTGCTTTCAAATCGCAACTAATCGTTCAATTTTTGACTGAGGCCTTTTTAATCACGCTGATTTCTATGGTACTCGCGTTAGCAATGATGGATCTCACATTTCCTTACTTTAACTCTATAACCGGAAAGAGTTTTGATCTAACACTAAAAACGGTAATGGAATTCTTACCATCACTGCTAATCATCACCTTGGTTATTGGCTTGATTGCAGGAAGCTATCCGGCCTTATACTTAGCCAAACTAAAACCTATTGCTACGTTAAAAAATCAGGCTACGTACTCCCGAAACAGTTTTGATTTGAGAACTGTGCTGGTGGTTTTTCAGTTTACCATAACCATTGTGCTGATAGTTTCTACGTTGGTGATCGGCAAGCAGATAAATTTTATTCAAGCCAAAGACATCGGCTTTCAAAAAGATCACTTAATGATCATCGACATCAATAGCGGAACAGTTCGAAATCAATTTCAAGCAATGAAAAATGAATTTGCCAAGATGGCGGGTGTGCAACATGTGGCCGTTTCATCACGCGTTCCTGGGGAGTGGAAAAATATTCGGGAAATATTCATTAAAAATGCAAATGAAGCCAATGCCAAAGGCGATTCACTTCAAACCTATTTTATGGGTTTTGATGAAGATATGTTGGACGCTTATAAAATAGAACTTGCTGACGGCAAATTCTTTACAGGAAATAACGAAGCGGATTCTATGAATGTAGTTATCAATTCATCGGCCGCTAAAGCGATGAATTTAAAAAATCCCGTTGGCACAATCCTCCGAATTGGTACTGGAGATGGTGAATGGAATGCGCACGTGATTGGAGTACTGAACGATTTCAACTTTCAATCGCTTCACCAAAAAATTGCGCCCATTATTATTGGCTATCGAAATAATCCTTTACAATCAATTGACTATTTCACATTAAAGGTATCAGGTGATATTAATGCGCTAATTGCGGGAGTCACAAAGGTTTGCGAGCAATTCGATCCTGAGACTCCTATTGAATATCATTTTCTTACTGAACAATTGGATACATTCTATGTTTCCGAAAAGAAAGCTGGAATGATTTTTCAAATGGGTGGTGTGCTCAGCATAGCGGTAGCGTGCCTTGGTTTACTGGGATTAGCGAATTACCATGTTGAGCGAAGAACCAAGGAATTAGGAATTCGGAAAGTGCTAGGCGCAGGTTCATTGAATTTATTCTTGATGGTATCCTTTTCCTTTACCAAACAAGTAGTGATTGCCTTCGTGTTGGCTTGCCCAATCGCCTGGTATTTAATGCGGCAGTGGTTGAATGCTTTTGAATATCGTATGCTACTTAATGCCGGTGTCTTTATATGGGCTGGGCTAATTGTATTGTTACTCGCATTAGCGACCGTTACGTATCAATCTCTAAAAGCTGCGCGCTTTAATCCTATTGATGCATTGAAGAATGAGTAGGAATGAAACTCCTTAATTGTTATCCTGCAAAGCTTACCATCACGAAAGCAACAATGGCAATAACGGCCAATGATAAAACAATATCCCACACATTATAACTGGCACGATTGGAATCTTTTTGTTCTGCATTGAGCGTTCCAAAAGTAAGTCCTTGTATTTGGCTTTCGGCTGGTGCCGGAGTCAGCCAGCTTACCGCCAGGCAAAGGATTACACAAAATAAAAAGAACCAAGCTGCAAAGGATAAAAAGTTAATGCTACCAATGGTGTGTAAAATGGTTCCTGGCTCTAATGATTTAATGGCAAGTTCCAACCCAATTCTAATAAAAGCGATTGCCATACCTGCAATTAATGTTACCAGCGCTCCGCGGCTGTTGATTCGTTTATAGAAAATTCCAAGTAGAAAAACTGCCGTAATCGGTGGCGCTATGTAGGACTGAACTGATTGTAGATATTCATACAATACACCCGAAATATTTTGCATAATTGGAATCCAGGCAATTCCTAAAATAACAACAACGCCTGTAGCCCATCGGCCAATATTAAGCAAATCTTTTTCAGGAGTTTCAGGTTTAAGTTTCTTATAGACATCAACCGTAAACAAAGTAGAGCAGGAGTTAAATACTGAAGCCAGTGAACTCATCAATGCAGCCATCAAACCAGCAGCTACTAATCCGCGCAAGCCCGAGGGCATTTTGTTCATCAGCAAAGCAGCGAAGGCCTGATCGGGTGAATCCCAAGAAAGCTCGCCTCTATTTTTCAACGCTAAGGCAACAACACCGGGAATGAGAAATAAAAAAACAGGAAGCAATTTCAAGAAGCCGCCAAAGATTGTTCCTCTTCTACCTTCCTTTATATTTTTTGCAGATAATACCCGCTGCACAATGTACTGATCGGTGCACCAATACCAGATGCCGACAATGGAGCTGGTGATAACCAAACTAGGCCACGGAAAATCAGGATCCGTTGATGGACGCCACATATTTAAATAGCCAGGCTCTAACGATTGGCGCATGCCATCCCAACCGCCAACACTTTGCAAACCGATATAAGTAAGTGTGCCTGCGCCAATCACTAATACTACAGTTTGAAGTGCCTCGGTATAAACTACTGCACGCATGCCACCCGTAATCGTGTAAATGCCCGTAAGCACAACAGTTAGCAATGCACCAAACCAGAAATCAATATGTAGCATAGAGGCAATGACAATACCACCCGCATACACCGTTACTGAAACTTTGGTAAGCACGTAAGCGATGAGTGAGAACAAACTTAAAAACCAACGAGTACCAGAACTAAATCTTCTTTCCAAAAACTCGGGCATGGTAAAAACTCCGCTCCTGATATAGAAAGGTAGAAACACCCAACCCAACGTAATTACCAACCAGGCATGCAATTCATAAATCAACATGGGCATCTTTCCACCGGCTCCGGCTCCAGCCAATCCAACAATATGCTCTGAACCGATATTAGAAGCGAAGATGGATGCACCCACCACAAACCACCCAAGGTTGCGGCCCGCAAGAAAATAGTCTTCAGTATTCTTTTGCTTGCGCGACATCACCCAAAGGGCAAGCCCGGCAATAAGAGCAAAGTAGATGGCGATAACAATCCAATCGAGGGTAGAAAATCCTTGCATAAGGTAAGGTTTTGAAGTTAAATGTTGTGTCGAAAATACTAATTAATGTTTTCCGTACAAGCTATAAGCCATTGCTATTACAAGAATGTGGAAAACATTAACGCTTGATTCGAAGTGAGTTGACAAAAGAATTTGAAAACGCAATTGATTCCCGAACGAATTTAAAATCAATCATAGTAAAGTCAAATGTCTGAGGTTTAACTTGCACGCTAACAATGGAATAAATTGTAATAATTCAGTACTCTAAAAAAATTTATTATTATTGCGACCTCAAAGGTTTAAAAAAACATTTTCGAGATGTAGCGCAGCCCGGTTAGCGCATCACGTTAGGGACGTGGAGGCCGGAGGTTCGAATCCTCTCATCTCGACTGAAGTTCATTCTCCGAATGACGTTGGATTGTCGTTCTACTTTTTATTCTGCTTCAAATCGCGAATAAATTTTGCCCAATTGAAGGGATTCAAAAACGGATTGGTGCGGGGCTGGAATTTATCAGCTGCGGAAGTGGACCATTGGTCCATGTAGTATCGATAGTTAGCAGCACCATCCATTGGAGTAGATTTCAACATCAATGCCATAAGCTCAGCATTCAGATTTTTCTGATCAATACCATTATCCATGGGAATATTTAAGGCAAGAACGGCTTGCTTAAAAACTTCTTCGGTAGGGAATGGCATAATCTGCACTTCTCTTAAATACGTAACATCCGAAACCATTTCCACAATGATGGTGAGGTTATCATTTGAGCCTTTTGGCACAAGGTAATGCTGACGGGCGTACCCGATAGAACTAATTACAATGCTATCGCCCTCCAACACGGGCATCGAAAAAAAACCTGCCGGACTGGTGCTTGTTCCCCTACCTGCTTTCGGCACATACACGTGAACACCGGGTAGCACATTAACACTATCGCTGACAAAACCAGAGAGCTGAATAATCCGTCTGCTGGTTTGCGCGGAAGTAACAGAAGCTGCGCACAGCAGCAAAAGGAAACCACAAAAAATAAAGCCAATAGATCTCACAGTTCAATCTTTAGTTTTCAAAGATAGAGATTCATGTCATTTATGCCTAATGCCAAGTTCCTTCCTCCACCAATGGTTTTTCTTATCTTCGCACGACAGCAAACGCTCGCGTTAAAGGCAGTACCATGCGGTTAAAACATTTCAATATTGATTTAGGTGCACAGATTTTTCTGGCTTGTTCCGATACCTCCCGGCTGCGCATTTTAAATCTTATTTTGACAAACGGTGAAATGTGCATTACCGATCTGGAGCATATTCTGGAATTTACCCAAACTAAAACCTCCCGTCACTTGCTGTATTTAAAGAATTCAGGCATCCTATCTTCGCGCAAAATAAATCAATGGGTTTTCTATCAACTGAAGGAGGAAGTTTTTGATATTACCAGACAAATATTCCTGTTTCTGAGTCGGGACGCCATACTTCAAAAAGATCAACAGATTTTTCTAACGCTTTACACCAATCGCGAATTATCGCTTAATAAACTTAAAATAAAACCCATTAGCCAACTTACCTGAAATGAAGTATCGCTCTATTCTTTTTGATCTTGACCACACGATTTGGGATTACGAAACCAACTCCTCTGAAACATTGACCGAACTTTTTCATCATCATAAGCTTTCAGAAATCGGAGTTCCATCCATTTCGAATTTTCTCGAAACCTTTGTCGAGGTAAATACTAATTTATGGGCGCAATATGATCGCGGTCAAATCCATCGTGACGTAATTCGTAATGAACGCTTTCATAAAATCCTGCTTAAATACGGTATCAATGAGTATGATTTTGCGCTTTCCTTTTCAGATGAATATATTTCTCAATCACCGAAGAAAGGTGTCCTGATGCCAAATGCTATGGAGGTGCTCGACTACTTGCATGGACGTTACCCCATGACGATTGTTACAAACGGGTTTGATGAGATTCAATCCATTAAAATGAACTCATCGGGCATAACTTCTTATTTTAAAAATGTAGTAACCTCGGCTCGGGCGGGTCATAAAAAACCTGCAAAAGAAATTTTTGAATTTGCCCTCAACGAAAGTGGATTTGAATCTTCCAGCACGCTAATGATTGGCGACAACTTGTTTACCGATATTGGTGGCGCCCGAAACGCACAGCTTGATACCATCTATTTTAATCCCAATAAAATTCCACATCAGGAAAAAACTGAATTTGAGATAAGTGACTTGAAAGAGTTGTTGAACATTCTCTAAAAACCTACATTATCAGTAATTTTGAATCTTAAATTATTTGATTTTTAAATTCCATCTTATGTCAACCGGATTCTTCAAAATTCCTACTCCTATAAACGAACCGATTCTATCCTACGCACCCGGAAGCAAAGAAAGGGCGCTGCTAAAAAAAGCCTTGGCCGATGCACGATCAACAGTATTAGATATTCCGATGTACATCGGTGCTGAAGAAGTGCGCACTGAAAGTAAAAAAACTTTATCTCCGCCACACGACCATAAACATATTTTAGCTCACTATCACGAAGGTGATAAGAGCCATGTGGAACAGGCAATCAATGCTTCGTTAGCTGCAAAAGAACTTTGGGCAAATCTGAGCTGGGAAAACAGAGCGAGTATTTTTCTAAAAGCAGCGGATCTTTTAGCAGGCCCATACCGCAGTAAAATAAATGCGGCTACCATGCTGGGGCAATCAAAAAATGCTTTTCAAGCTGAGATTGATGCAGCCTGTGAACTCATTGACTTCATCCGGTTTAATGTTCATTTCATGGGTGAGATTTATAGCGAACAACCCATATCATCTCCGGGCGTTTGGAACAGAATGGAATACAGACCCTTGGAAGGATTTGTATTTGCACTAACACCTTTCAACTTCACAGCCATTGCAGGTAATCTTCCAACTAGCGCAGCTATGATGGGCAACACAGTTGTGTGGAAACCTGCCAACACGCAAGTCTATGCCGCTAATGTAATCATGCAAGTACTGAAAGAAGCGGGCTTGCCAGACGGTGTTATTAATCTGATTTATGTAAGTGGTCCTGATGCAGGCGAGGTAATTTTTAATCATCGCGATTTTGCAGGGATACATTTTACCGGAAGTACCGGAGTGTTTCAAAATATCTGGAAGACGATCGGCAACAACATTCACAAGTTTAGAACCTACCCACGTATTGTTGGCGAAACCGGAGGCAAGGATTTTATTATGGTGCATAAGAGCGCTAATGCGAAAGAAGTTTCAACAGCTATGGCGCGCGGAGCCTTTGAATATCAGGGACAAAAATGTTCGGCTGCCTCACGTTGCTACATTCCATCAAATCTTTGGGATGATGTAAAAAAATATCTGATTGAAGATTTAAAAAGTTTTAAGATGGGACCGACCGAAGATTTCGGAAACTTTATCAATGCAGTAATAGACGAAAAAGCATTTGACTCAATTACCAGTTATATTGACAAGGCAAAGGCAAACCCAATGAATGAAATTATTGCGGGTGGTAAGTACGATAAGTCGAAAGGGTATTTTGTAGAACCCACTGTGATTGTTACTAAAGATGCTTCATCCATTACCATGTGTGAAGAAATTTTTGGACCGGTACTTACGGTGTATGTGTATCATGCAGAAAATTTTGAGCAGACACTTGAATTGGTAGATAGCACTTCTCCGTATGCGCTTACGGGTTCTATTATTTCAAAAGACCGATTTGCAGTAGAACTTGCTACGAAAAAATTAGTAAACGCTGCGGGTAACTTCTACATCAACGATAAGCCAACCGGAGCCGTTGTTGGACAGCAGCCATTCGGGGGCGCACGCGGATCGGGCACCAATGACAAAGCCGGAGCAAAAGTTAACTTGCTGCGCTGGGTTTCAATGCGAACAATTAAAGAAACGTTTGTGACACCAACTGATTACAGATATCCGTTTTTGGATAAAGAATAAATTTGTTGCACGCGAAGACGCTAAGTATTTTTTTAAATGTTCTCCGCGTCTTTGCGTGCTTCATTTAATTCACCAAAATCTTATTCTCACCCGGCTTAAGCTCAATCACTTTTCCATTCCATTCCAATCGACCGGTGATTGAGTTTGGTAAAGTAACAGTACCCGTTAATTGGTTTCCAGATTTACGAAAATCAACAGCCAGATCACCTGCCCAATGTGGAATATTTCCTTTAACTGATTCAAGTTTTTGCAACTGGGGTCGGATTAAAACTTTCTTAAATCCCGGAGTCTGGGGTTGTATTCCCGCAAAAGTGGCAAGCATTTCAAAATCCGGACTGGCACTCCACGCGTGGCACTCGCTGCGATCAACTCCTTCCGGGAACGTGGTAAGGCCAAGGGATAAAAGATTTTTCCACTTGTCTAGCAAGGTCATGTATAGATCGCCTGCCTGGGCCTGATTCATGGCGCGACCCAAATAGAAATCAAAATAGAGCGTAGTTGGGGTTAGGTTCTTAGTCTCTATAATACGCTTCACAAATTCGGCTTGTTCTTCTTTCGGAACTATACCACACAACACAGCCATGATGTTGCTATGCATGCTGAAATGTTTTTTATCTGGAGTGTCCGCATACAATTGTCGATTGACATCCCAACATTGCCGCTTCACACCCGCTTTCAATTGCTGACTTCGGATTGAATACTTCTGCGCCAACTCAGGTTGATTATAATAGCCATACATTTCCGCAGCAAGACTTAAGGTATATGCATAGAAAAGTGAATTAGTAGTGAGCCGCTTAAAGAAACTCTCCTCCACAATTTTATGTGTAGGAAAAGTGTGATCGAAGAAATCCCAGTAGGATTGTTCGCCCATCATATTGTCGGGGGTCATATATTTTTCAAAATGATCTAACACGCGTTGCATTCCCGGAAGGAAACTTTTTACAAACTCAGGATCGTTGCGATACATAAAATAGTCATGTACCATGGTCACCCACACCAAAGAATAGTTCGGAATAAACTGCGGCAACGCTGATGGATAGCGACTATACGTTAATCCATCATACGTAAGCGATTGATGAAATTGTTTTATTGCATTTCTTGCGAGTCGATCATCACCCGAAACATAGTAAGAAACTAACGCTTGAATGCGAGTGTCACCAACATATTGAAGCCGCTCCCAATACGGGCAATCCATATAAGTTTCATGAGCGCATAGTCTTGCTGTATGCCATCCGATGTCAAAAACTTTCTCTAAACTTTTATCACTTGATGTGAAGCTGGCTTTCTTCTCAAAGGGATAGGCTGTAAACCAACTCTCAAATTTTTCAATGGCTAGTGGTTCTGCACCCGTGTTAATATCAAACTGTACATATCTAAAGTTTCTATAGGTGAGTGTAGAGAATGATCTGTTTCTATTTCCATCAGGTAAAAAAATATCATATATCCCATGGATGGATTTTCCCTGAATAGAATCACGATTGCCCTTCTTTTTAATGTCTTCATAAAGTGCTTCCGCATAAATCACTTTGACTTGACCACCCTTGCCGCCTGAAATGGTTAACTCAGGAAAAGCAGATGTTAGCGTTTGCTGATCAATCAATATGGAGCAAGTAGTATTAGCAGGAATTGAAATAGGAAAACCAGATGGTTGTTTTGCAAAACCAGTACTTCTTCTGATTACACCACTCTTTTGAAGCGTTCTTTCCATCAAAGGAATTGATCGCGGTTCCAATTCCCGTAAGGCATCGCCATAACCCACAACTCCAAAAGGCGCCCCGGTTGCAAATGTGCTCGATGTTTGCCAGGTCGAGTCGTCATAGCTTGATGTTTGCCAGCCCCACGGATAGTTAGCGCCATCCACTTTCTCCAATGGCCCAGCTGCATAGTATTGATAGAACAGATTAGGATCGCCCGGTTTGAAAACCAAAGGTGTGATTGATTTATCTATCAAATACTTCCATTCCTTATCTGTATTAACAACTGCCGAAATCGAATCATCACCTTGAACAATTAAACCAGTCTGCTTGCCCATAAGGTAAACCGGAGCCTCTTCAGCAAAATTTACAACCTGAACTGCCAAAACATTTTTTCCCGCATTAAGGAAAGAAGCAATATCTAATGATTCAAATTTCCAATGACGCGCATCGCTAATCTGTGGACCATCGGTTATATAATTTCCATTAACAAAAAGACGATATCGGTTATCGGCCGAGATGTTAACAACAAATTGATAGGGCTTCTTTTTCAAGTCGAATGATCTTCTGAAATGATAAACACCGTATTGATTTATTCCTTCCTTAGGACCAATCCAGTGCGCTTGCCAGCGGTCATTAACAATATGATCGGACGGAGCTACCAAATGTTGCGCTGCACAAACAAATGGCAGACATAAAAGAAAAACTGTTTTTATCATGAGAGGAAAGGTAATAAAAAAGGTTTAAGACCTCACCCCTGCCCTCTCCAGAGGAGAGGGGGCCTATTCATTGTTGCTTTGAGATGCTCATTTTCAAGCAATCTCAAACAAACTAAAGTAGTATGCGAAACTGCTCGAAGCACAAATTCAATATACATAACCCAAGCCCCGCTCCTCTGGAGAGGGGCTTGGGGGTGAGGTAAATCATTCTGAAGCCATTGATTTTTGATCGTTGTACCACTTAATATTCCGTGAGAAATACATTAAGAATCCAATGATCAGGAATAAGCCCACGCTTCCGATCAACAATGAGAAATCCTGCGCCTGAATAATTACAAATATGAAAACATAGAAACAGGTCATCAATGTTGAGAATAGTAAAATGATTCGTCTTCGTTTTAAAAAACTAGTCGCATAGAAACTTACAAGTAAAATCGTTGCTATAGAAGAAATTGCATACGCGATATTATAGCCTACTTGTTCAGAAAGTGATAACAGTAAGGTGTAATAGACAATTAAGGCAACACCAATTAAAATATATTGAAATGGATGTATTCTTATTTGAGTTGTTATCTCGACAAGAAATAAAGCGGTGAATGCTAAAATGATAATTAACACGCCATACTTTGCCGTGCGCATGCTTTTCTGATATTGATCAGCAGGAATCAAAAGTCTTAATCCAAATTCAGCCCCGTTAAGTGATTGCTCTGAGTCTATCCATTTTTGTGAAAACGGCCGGTTAAAGGAAAGTACTTTCCACGAAGCCGAAAATCCTTCTTTAGTTACACTTCTATGTTCGGGTAATAACTTACCCTCAAAACTTGGCGAAGGCCAAGCGCCTTCTGCTTTTACTTCCGTTGATTTTCCGGTAGGGACAAAGTAAAGACTTTGACTTCCTTTTAAACTTAGCTTGATTGAAAAGTCGGAAACAAAATTTGCACGTTCTGTCCAACCCAATGGAGTAACAATTCCGCTTACAAGTTTACTACGCGTTGCTGTTGCAACTTCACCATCATACTCAGTTTGTAAATATTGTTGCGCCTCAATCACCAAACCAACGTCACTGGCGGGCTCCGACAAAAGTTTCTTACTTCCGTTTTGAATAACCGGGTTCTCACTTATCCCCCTCAAATCAGTTATTCCATTAATCAATATCGCTTCCTTCCAATGCACTTGTTCATCAGGGATATTCCAGCTAGTAAAGTCAGGCGTATCAAAACTTGCAGCCATGGCAATATCACTTTCATAAACGGCTACATCAAAAATACCACGCTGCAACTTCTCAGTGCTAACCTTGCTTGTCACCTTATAAGTTTCTGGTAAGAAATAAGCTTTGTGAGTTGTCTCTTTAAGTTCTTCAATTTGCTTACCATCATTCCAACGTTTTAACGTTTCAATTTTAGTAAACGGAATCATCAGCACGGGCCCTGATAAAGTCTGGTCGCCCGACCATTTTTCAGATACTTCACGAATAACTTCATTTGCCCGACCTTGCCGTTCCCGAATAAGGCTTTCAATCCAGGAAGCTGGGATTAATAAAATGAGAATTAAAAAACCGATGGAGAAAAGTTTCACCATAATGGATTCGGTAATCCATTGGTTGAATCGTTCGAAGAGATTGGGGGTTATTGTTTCCATATTTAATAGTTTTATTTAAAAGTACTTTGTATTTAAAAGTTGATGGTTAAATTTTTTTACTTCCGCTGTTGCTTGATTAATTCTTCCAGTGCGTCAAGGTGTTTCTTAAAAGCAGTTCGCCCACGCTCAGTCACTTTGTAACGGGTATTGGGCTTACGGTCGATAAACGATTTGCTGATGGAAATATATTTTTCCCGCTCCAAGGCTTTTAAATGGGTGGCCAGATTTCCATCCGTTACATCCAACAACTCTTTCAAGGCATTGAAGTCATAAGAATCATTGGCCACAAGCACAGATACAATCTGTAGCCGCACCCGATGCTCCATCACCTTGTCTAAGTTTTCGAACGGGTTTTTCATCGATCGTATTTCTTAAACATCATGGCTCCATAAATAATATGAAGCAGGCCAAAACCGATCGCCCAAAAAATTAATCCGAATCCCGGTAGTGCAGCAGAAATAAGTCCCAAAATAATTTCTGTATATCCCAAATAACGGAATTCATCGTACAAATTCGGGCTCGCCTGGATCAAGGAAAGCCCGTAGAAAATCAGGCAAGCCGGGGCGGCCACACCATAATGTCCATAGAAAAGCAGAAACAATATAAAGATGCCGCCTGTAATTAATGGCACAAGCAAATTGACAAGAAGCCTTTTGCTTGTTGTCGTCCATATCTTTACACCCAACTTATGCGCTTTTTTTGCCGCCAACAAATAACCGGTGAGGATAGAAATGATCAATACGGTTAGAGCGATAGACAATAGTTTAATAATTATAGTAATTTCTTTGACTGATTGATTTCGATAATCGAAAGGAGTTTGTGGAAAATATACAATCGAATATGCAACCACCGCCCCGATAAGAGCATACACTCCGGCCAAAATTCCGGAAAGGCCGCTTAGTGATAAAAACTTGACAGACTTCTCCATCATATGACGGATCGATTCGATGTCCTTTTGATAATCTGAATTTTTCTCCATTGTAAAAGTACTTTGTAATTCAAAGTTAGTCAACGGATTGATATGGCCAAGGGTTTTATTACCAAATAGATTATTTTTCCGCTGATTTGGATATTTCGGGCTCAAACCCTTAATATTGCACTCCCAAAATACTTGGGAAAAGCACATATTCTCCCTTAGCTCAGCTGGTTAGAGCATCTGACTGTTAATCAGAGGGTCCTTGGTTCAAGTCCAAGAGGGAGAGCTTGATAATCTAAGAGTTACAGGCGTAACTCTTTTTTTATTCCCTCATTTTAAAAACATTTGCGCCCTTTGTAATTGCATTCCAGGGTTTCATTTAAAGGTACCTTCCTCGTTTCATATCTTTATACGCGTAGTCATTAAGTACACATTCGCCTAATTGCAGCCCTACCATGGAAAAGTATAAATTAAGAGTAGAATATTTACGTCTATAGTCGACAAAAGACAATGGCCACCTACTTGGGGACTAGTTGATATTATCTCGACTATTTAATTGAGATAATTCTAAAGTATCTTTATGACACGGTTGAATCAACAACTGACGCGTTGATTTTTAAATATATGATGTTGAGTAAGCTGATACATATTCGAAAACCTTTGGAAGATGTGGGGTACGAATCAAATAAAAGTAAATTGAACCCAATTGTTGATCCCACAAAAATTATTTCATTAATAAGAAATACTTATTAGACAGTACGGACTTTCAATTTGAGATATACTTGGTATAAAATCCGCGGACGAAAAGACAATTCTATGCAATTTATGGGTCATTACTGGTTTGAAATTAAGGCAACGGTTTGAGACATTGCCTATGATGAAAGAAATTCCGAGAAACTTGAGGCAGAGAAAAAGGAAATTGAAACATCAATCAAAATAATTGAATCAACTGAACTTTTCATGGAAGAGTATTTTAATTATTATTGTTCAAAAGTTTTCTACAAATACCCGTTTATTTAGTGACGGATTTTGAAGATTATAATATTTAACCCTATAAAGCAATAAATAATCGATGAGTAATTCCATGAGTTGTAAATTTGTCATTCTCTTAGCAGTATTACTGTTTCAATACATAGCTGTAACTGCACAAACCAACCGCTTCTATATTGCCAACGATGACCATACCGATTATGTATGGACTGCTAACGAGGCAGTATATAAAAACGTAATGCTTACTACACTGGACAAATATCTGCTTCAAATAGATTCATCCTATACTGCGGGCCTGCCATTTAAGCATCAATCCAAATACAATTGTGATGGAAGTTTCTGGTTTTGGTTATATGAAAGAAACAGGACAGAAGCTCAAATGAATAACTTGATTACAAAAGTAAAATCAGGTCACATGACTGTTCCTTACAATCCATTAGCCGTTTTATATGGTGGACTGCCAGCAGAGGCGAGCATTCGGGGTATGTATTATAGCGGCTATTTGCAGAAAAGATATGGAATTGAGATGAGGTTGGCTATTAGCATGGAAAGTCAGGTACTGCCTCTTGGCTTAAGTTCTCTATGGCGGGGCAGCGGTGTAAAATACAGTTGGAAAGGGGTATGTGGTTGTGCCAGTAAAATGGATAAGCCAAACATTCAAAACCGCGATCATGAAGTATATTATTACAAAGGTTTGGATGGGCAAAAGGTATTAATGAAATGGTATTCGCTTTCAACAAAATCATCCCCATGTGGGGGAGATGTGAATGAGAGCTTGGGAGGCTATGCTGAGGCCAGGTGTTTAAACAAAGATTTAATAGAAAGGATGCGGCAAAAATCAATTACAACGAAGCACAATGTAGTAGGTGCTTTTGGTTATGGATGGGATGATCTGCAAACCTATACCAACAAATTTATCTCCCTCGCTAAATCATCTTCCAATTCAACGGATGAGATTATCGTCTCCAACGAAACAGATTATTTCACGGATATGGAAGCAACTTATGGAAACGCACTTTCCGAAGAAAGCGTGGCTGGCGGCAACGAATGGGATTTATACATTGCTTCAATGGCAGAGGTTTCAGCAAGGGTTAAGCGTAGTACTGAAAAGCTCCGTGCTGCTGAAGCAATGGCCACCGTGGTTTCAATAAACTACCCTGATTTCGCTAAAGATTTGACAGCCATGAGAGATAGTGCCTGGATGAGTGTAGGATTATATCCCGAGCATGACTGGACCGCAAATGGACCTGTACCCAGAGAAGAAAGAGCAGGGTTTCAACGGAGAATGGAAAACAATTACAGTAGATATGCAGATACTTTATATAACCTGTCAGTAGCTTTATTAGGCAATCAAATTAAAAAAACTGGTAGCAATGACAATAAATGTTTTTTTGTTTTCAACCCTTTAAATTGGGTGAGGAATGATTTTGCCGATATTCCATATGACGGAAATTTGGAAATTGCGGTTTATGATGTTGCAACAAAAAAAGAAGTGTTGTGGCAATCAATGAAAAAGGAGGGCCAAAATTATTTACGGATTTTGGCTACAGATATTCCTTCAGTTGGTTATAAAGTTTTTGAAATTTTAAAGAAATCAGGCACCAAACAAAATAATGCTGCAACACTTGCGGGAAATATTTTCGAAAATGGGCAATATAAAATTACTTTAACCAAGGAAGGGGTTATGACCGGTTTGATAGATAAAGTAAACGGGAATAAGGAACTGGTAACAGTGTCCCCAGATGGTAGGTATATAAATGATATGGGTTCGGGCACAAGTAATATTGGCGATGGGTTGGTTATCGAAAACGAGGGGCCTGTTTCGGTTACTTTAAAGGCACGTACTGACAATAAATTAAAGCACACAACAAGTATTACTTTGTTCAATTCACTTATACCGAGAATTGATATTGTAAATAATATTGAACAAAACTTTTCTGCGCTTATTAGCAACACTTTTTCAATTAATTTCATTAAGCCGGAAATATGGCACGAAGAAATTGGTGCGATCATTAAAGCTAAACTTATAACAGAAGGCGGGCATTATGCTGCACGAAATGCACGGTACGATTGGCTTACATTAAATCATTTTGCATGCCTTGGTACACAGAATTATCATATATCCATAGCCAATAGGGATTGCTTCTTTTTTAAAGTGGGTGCCAGCACACCCGGTAAACTGGATGCTGATGCCTCTTATATAAATGTTTTGGTAGGCGGGCAAACGGATGACGAGCAGCTTGGCATTAAAAATCAGGGTGGTGATTCCAGTTTTACACAACAGTTTTCAATATCAGTAAATAACAATGGATTAGACAAAACGAGATCGATGAAATCGGCACTTGAATTTCAACAACCCTTAATTACCAATATGATTAGTGGCGATATTGATGCGGTTTTACCTGCTGATAAATATAGTTTCCTTCAAATAGCTAACCCCAATATGATTCTTTGGGCATTAAAACCTGCAGAGGAGGGAATCAAAAATAATGGTCTAATAGCCAGAGTTTGGAATTTAAATGACGCATCTGTAAAGTCAGAACTGAGATTTAATAAAAAGCTTTCGTCTGCAAATGAAACCACTCATGTGGAGGTAAATATGAATCGGGTTTCTTTTAATCAAAATAAATTGATGATTAATACACAAGGTCAGCAAATGAAAACATTTCGGGTAAAACTGAAATGAAATGCATCCTTAAAAAATGGTGTACATGGAAACGAGCAGTACGTTAACCAGGCAACTGGCAATTGGGGTAGATATTGGAGGTACCAGAACAAAACTTGGCTTAGTAGATGTACAGCTGGGCAAAGTATTAGAAATGTTGGTTTATCCTACCGAAACAAAAAACGGGGAATCATTTATCTCTTTGATTGAAGATGCTATCAACACATTTAAAAAAATTGCTGAAAAAGAAAACGATGAAATAATTGGAATTGGATTCGGAGTACCTGGATTTGTGTTTGGCGGTAAACTCGTTGATTCTACTTATGGCTTTTTAGAATTTATGGAAGACTATCCATTAGCTGATATTGTTCAAAAGAGATGTAATATAAGCTGCATCCTTGATAACGATGCAAGAGTGGTAGCGCTTGGTGAAGCTAAGTATGGAAAAGGAAAGGATTTTAGCAGGGTACTTGTTTTTACGCTAGGAACAGGATTTGGAGTTGGATTCGCCATAAACGGAATGTTGGATGGGATGGCTCCCTATGGCCACATGGCGGGGCATATAATCATTGGGAATTCTGAAATACAGTGTTATTGCGGGAGAAAAGGATGTCTCGAAGCGTTGGTTTCTGCTACGGGTATTGGCCTGGCGGCAACAGAAATAAATTGGGTAAATAAATACCCTTCAATTGTCCCCACGCCTGAAAATATTTTTAGAGAGCGGCAAAATGGTAATAAAGACGCGGTTGCTGTTATAGAAAATTTTATCAGTTTCTTAAAGATTGGGATTAACAACTACATAAATATTTATGCCCCTGATATTATCGTGTTGGGTGGTGGAGTAGCTAAAGCATTAAAAAATGATTTGCATCATTTTCAGGATAAAAAGCTGTTAAGGCCATTCAAGGCATACGAATATGAAGTTGCTGTTTCCGTTTTATCTGAGCATGCAGGTATTTTGGGCGGTGCGGCTCTTTTTACACAAAATGCAATATAAAATAATGGCTTAGTCAGTATGTAAACTAATAAGCATGAATCAAAAGCAAAACGGGTGGATTCTATATTCAATAGCAGCAGCATTTTTCTGGGGTGTTTGGGGTGTAATAGCAAAATTAATTTCGGATGATATCAGCCCTTTTGCAAATCACTTTCTATTCACAGTAGGAATGCTGTTAACCCTTCCTTTTGTAATTAAAAAGTGCGTGGCTGTAAAGCCAGATATGAAAGGAATTATTTGGGGTTTGCTTGCAGGTCTGCTTGCCGTAGCAGGAAACATCGCTGTATATAAATCATTTTCAACTGGTGGTATGGCCGCCATCGTTATTCCGGTAACCAATCTTTACCCAATGATTACTATTGTTATCGCTATTAGCTTTCTTAAGGAAAAATTGAACTGGATAAATGTAATAGGAATATTACTTGCCATTCCAGCAGTAATTATTCTTTCAGGCGAATCATTGCTTTTTGATAATCCCGCTGCTTTTTTTGAAAAATTTACGTTGAATAGCTGGTTAATATTTGCAATAGTAGCATTATTTTTCTGGGGTGTTTTTAGTGCAGCGCAAAAAGTAACTACCAATTATATTTCTACAGAGTGGTCTTACGCTAGTTTTATCGTTTCTTCTTTTCTGATAACAGTTGTGTTTTGGGTTTTAGGTTTTATTGATTTTGGTTTTACAGCTAAAACTTTTTCGCTTGGCACACTGGCAGGTGCATTAAATGGTTTAGGGGTTTTAGCGAGTTTTGCAGCTTACAATGCCGAGGGAAAAGCCTCCAAGGTTACTACAATCGCTGGCTCACTTCAGCCGGTATTTACCATATTTCTCGCCTATATTTTTCTTTCTGAAAAATTAACTGTGATAGAACTGGGTGGAATTGCTATTGCCATTATAGCAGCTCTAGCTTTGTCGTACGAAAAGCAAAAAGTGTTACCACTAGCTACGGTAAAAAATATCTAACTCATACAAAAAGTCATTATGAATGCTATTCTGGAAGAAATAAAAGAAATACCACAAAGAGCTAACGAGTTCTTAGCCAGTAATGAATACAGTCTGCCACTGCAAGTTCCTTATCTGGGTATGGGTTCTTCTTACTTTGCACCGTTATCCTTCAAACACATGGGTATTGATATTCAACCAGAACTGGCATCAGAATATTATAGCTATCTATCAAAAAAAACAATATCTACGTTGGGGGTCATTCTTTCCCAATCGGGTAAAAGTACAGAAGCATTGTGGTGTGCTGGATTATTTGAAAAATTTATCGCAGTAACAAATAATCAAGCAAGTGTACTGTGTAAAGCACCCAACCTAGCTTCGGTTATTCCGCTTCTTGCCCGAGAGGAGAAATTTTCTTCTTCGAAAACATACATAAATACTTTGTTGGCTTTGTATAAAGGTTTTGGGGAAGACATTAAACCCATGGTACAACTATTAGAAAAAAAGTTTGCGGTTTACGAAGAGCAGGGCAGATTATTAGCTGAAGCAGTATTTGCTTTATTGAGTGAGAAAAAAATTCATGGTATCTACATCACCGGTAGTGGCCCAAATATTGGAACCGCATTAGAAGCGGCCCTTATTCTTAGTGAAAGTACAAAGCTTTCATTTTTGGGATTACCACTTGCTCAATACGACCACGGACCTAAAGAAACAGCAGCTAATAGCATAGTGATATGTATTATTGCGGAAGGTGAAAGCTACGCAAGGACACAATCTTTAATTCAAAAAATTAAAAAGGCAGGTGCTTCTGTTTTAATAGTTGAAGAACCAGCAGCTATCGAAAACCATTCAATACTATATAATATTGTTCCTTTCAATTTTATGGCCTTTTACCTGGCTCAAAAGCTGAATGTTGAAGATACTTTTTTAGTAGGCGGTAAAGTGACAGTAGTAGAATAGATATTCTCTAAAGCAAATTGATATCATTTATTCCCGTTAGTAAGACAAATAAATTAGAATGGCATTAAAACGAAAATATTTATTTTTCTATTGTTTCTTTCTACAGGCTGGTGTTCCATATCCAGTTTTTTCTCAAACAATTGCCCATTCTATTGTTTTACCTTCTATCCAAAAAAATGTAAAATCGAATATTAACATCGGAGCCTTGCATTTATCTCCATTGAAACACAGAAAAAAATCGAGGAAATAGAATTAAATTTTATTCCTGCATCGGTCTATGCATTTACAATTGGCGTCAATACTCTTTCAAAGAATATTTAACTATCCCTTCACTCAATAATTTTTTTATGAGCTCGCATACACACCAGTGCACATGTCAATCGTGCGAAGAAAAAGTCATCAACGAACGAGAAATTGAACTTCACATTCAACTTTCCGAATCAAGCCGTAGAGAGTTTCTTAAAAAAGCAACAGGCTTCGGCTTGGCGTTGGGTGCAGGTGGTGGGTTAATCGCTCCCCTTTCGGCTTCCGCACTTTCTATGGAAGATGGTGTAAACAAAAGTCGTGAGATGGCGAATAATAAAGCAGTGCAAAAAGGTAAAGCCAGCATGGTCTCCTTGCTTCAAACAGCCGATATTCATGGGCAACTCTTGATGCACGATGAATTTTTTATTGAGAACGGAAAACCTGTTTATAAAAAGCGCGGTGGCTACGCAACATTAAAGACCATGATCAACGAATTGCGCAATCAAAATCCGGGCAACACATTGCTTATTGATGGCGGTGATTGTTTTCAAGGTGGTGGCGTAGCAGCGCTGAGTGAAGGCCGCGCTATTGTGCCTTTGATGAATAACATTGGTTACGATCTTATGCTGCCAGGCAATTGGGAAGTTGTATATGGAAAAGAAATAATGATGCAGGATATGTTTGGGTATACAGCAGCCAAGGTATGCGCAAACATGTATCATCAAACTAGTGATGAATTTAATGGTGAGTTAATTTTTCCACCTTACTATGTGAAACAAATTGGCGGGTTAAAGATTGGCTTCATTGGATATAACGATCCGTTTACTCCTACACGTCAATCGCCAGCCTATAGTAAAGGCATTCAATTCACACATCCCGAAAAAAATGTTGCACGATATATTCAATTGCTGCGAGAATATGAAAAGTGTCAGCTTGTAATTCTACTTACACACATGGGTTTGGCACAACAGGTTGGTTTATCCAATATGCCGTTTATAAAAGGTGTGGATTATATATTAGGTGCTGATACTCATGAGCGCGTTCGTCAACCCATTGCCGGAGCGTTTGCAAAAGTTACCGAGCCCGGTGCGTTCGGTTCATTCATTGCGAAATTAGATTTTGTAATTGAAGATGGTGAAATAAAAGATCAGTCATACCAGTTGTTGGATGTTGACCCAGAAATCTACAAAGAAGACGAAGAAATGAAATCTCTTGTGAAAGAGACGCGTGAACCCTATCGGAAAGAATTGGATCGGGTTATCGGCAGTACCAAAACTCCATTGGTTAGATATTATGTGAATGAAACGCCCATGGACAACTTCATTACCGATGCCATTATGTGGAAGTTTAAACCAGACATTGCGCTAAGCAATGGTTTTCGTTTTTGTCCGCCCTTAGTACCGGATGCAAAAACCGGACTCGCTGAAATAACGATGGATTATTTGTGGAGCATGTTGCCTGTAGATAGTGAAGCGAAGCAAGGCACCATTACCGGAAAACAATTGTGGGACTGGTTAGAAAAAGAATTACACAATGCATTTGCGAGAGATCCTGCCAAACGATTTGGTGGCTGGGTTGTACGCTTCAAGGGCATGGAAATAAATTTTACGATGGGAAGCGAGGAGAGTAAACGCGTGAATTGGATAAATGTAAATGGCAAATCTGTTGACTTGAAAAAAACATATACGATTGTGGCCTGCGAGCGCGAAGGCGACCCGGATACAACTATTTGCCGAATGAGAAATGTATCTAAACCAAAACGATTAGGTTTAAATTTGCATAAGGTAATTGAAGAATATCTTGCCGTGCACTCCCCCATCGCCCCAAAATTAGAAGGTCGGGTAACAGCAACCGATGCTCCACCAACATTACTGACGCAACTTACGGGGTTGGGCTACGAGTTTAGATAGCCAATTTCTATTCTGATCACAATAAAATAATCACCAATCCGTCCTCAAATAAGTACTATTGCACAATATTTCCCTACACTATGTCGAAATCAAAAATTACCCTGCGAGAAGTTTTTAAAACCATAATCTGGCCCCGCAGGAAGCTTATTTCTATCGGTCTCATTCTCATTGTAATAAGTCGACTAGCCTCGCTAGTAATTCCTTGGGCTACTAAATACCTCATTGACGATGTTATGGGCAACAAGGATCTGTATATGTTGAAGATGATTCTTGGAGCTATTTTCGCTTCGATTGTTGTGCAGGCAGTAACCTCTTACATGCTCACAAAAATTTTGAGTGTGGAGGCGCAACATCTTATTTCCGTATTAAGAGTAAAAGTCCAAAAACAAATACTCCGGTTGCCAATTCGCTTTTTCGATAATACAAAATCAGGTGCTTTGGTATCAAGAATTATGACTGATGTTGAGGGTGTGCGCAATTTAGTTGGCACTGGGCTACTTCAATTAGTAGGTGGAACACTCAGTGCGGTGATTTGTCTTTTTATGTTAATTAAAATCAGCCCCATCATGACACTTCTTGTACTTGTGCCCATGGCTGTATTTGGAGTTATTTCTTTTAAAGCATTTAGTTACATCCGCCCTGTATTTCGCGAGCGTGGTCAATTGAATGCTGAAGTTACGGGTCGTCTTACTGAAACATTAAATGGCGTTAGAGTAATAAAAGGTTTTAATGCAGAAGAGCAGGAAATCAAAACGTTTGAAGACGGTGTTGAAAAACTTTATCTCAACGTAAAGAAAAGCTTAACCTCAACCAGTTTGCTCACTAGCTCAGCAACATTTTTAATCGGGCTTGCTACCGTGGGCATCATGGGCTTAGGCGGCTATTATGTTATTAATGATAGCATGACCATGGGCGATTTAATTTCATTCGTGCTGTTCCTTGGCTTTGTTACGTTTCCAATTGTTCAAATGAGTAACATCGGTTCGCAATTGACTGAGGCATTTGCCGGGCTTGATCGAACAGAAGAAATCATGAATACCGCTATTGAAGATGATGGCACGGTTCGCACAATTAAAATCGATGAGATTAAGGGTGATATTGTTTTCAACGATGTTTCTTTCGCGTATGAGGAAGGTAAGCCAGTACTGAAAAATATTAATTTTACAGCACCTGTTGGATCAGTTACTGCCTTGGTTGGTACATCCGGTTCTGGCAAAACAACAATCGCTGGTTTAGCAGCTACCTTTTTAAATCCCGACAGCGGAATGATTACAGTCGATGGTGTTGACCTTACTAAAGTTTCTCTCAATAGTTATCGCAGTCAATTGGGTGTTGTGCTGCAAGATGATTTTCTTTTTGAAGGCACCATCCGCGAAAATATTTTGTTTCCAAGGCCGAATGCTACAGAAGAAGAATTAACAAAAGCCGTTAAAGGTGCCTTCGTACATGAGTTTACGGATCGTTTTGAAAAAGGATTAGATACAGTAATTGGCGAACGTGGAGTTAAACTATCAGGCGGCCAGCGCCAGCGTATTGCTATTGCCCGTGCTATTCTTGCCAATCCGCGAATCTTAATTTTAGATGAAGCAACTTCAAACTTAGATACAGAAAGCGAAAGCTACATTCAGGAAAGTTTAAGAAGCCTGATGAGTGGCCGAACTACTTTTGTAATTGCCCACCGACTAAGCACGATCCGCCAAGCCAATCAAATATTGGTTATAGAGAATGGAGAAATTGAAGAACGCGGAATGCACGAAGAGTTGATTGAAAAGAAGGGTCGCTACTTCCAGCTCTATACATATCAGGCAAGGATTTAATAAAATTATAGACTTAATGTCATAATAAATACTCGATTCAGATACGAATCAAGTCATAATGTCTTCTTTTTTGGTCAAAATTCCATCGGCACACTTTTCCCTGAGAGTATGCTGGAATTAAAAACAACATGTTTAACCTTAAAAAAATAACATTATGAGTATCGTTCGATATAACCCAAATGATTTTGTGCCAACTCCTTTCAGTGCTTTGGTCGATCGTTTTTTCAATGATTCAATTGCCCGCTCAGGCGGAAGCCGTTTTGTACCTAAAGTAGATATTGTAGAAACTCCCGAAGCTTATGAGGTTCACTTAGCTGCACCTGGGTTGAGCAAAGAAGATTTCAAGATTGAAGTAAATGATAATTATCTTACTGTAAGTGGTGAGCGCAAGTTCTCCAATGAAAAGAAAGATAAAAATTATCATTCGATTGAAACGAATTACGGTGCATTTAGTCGGTCGTTCACTTTGCCTGAAAATACCGATTCTTCTAAAATCAACGCCAAGTATAACAATGGCATTTTAGAATTAACGATTCCAAAAGACGAGAAAAAAGTGTTGAAACAAAGTATCAAAGTGAGTTAATTAAAATTGGATTTGGTTTAAAGATGCCCTTGCCGGAAACGGAGGGGCATTTTTTTGTTTTATCTCAAGTCGGAATGAAATTAATTCTTCTTTCATTTAACCAATTACGGGATAAGCCGTAACTTACTTAAAAGAGAGGGGTATGAAGCGTTCGTTATTGATCCTGTTGGTTGTTTGCACTGCGTTTATCGGTGCTATTATTGGTTCCGTTGTAACCCTTAAATTTTATGATGCTGGCTCAGCCTATAATTCCATTGAAGAACGGCAGAATTTACGTCTGACTAACTTTTCTAACGATTCATCAAATAGAAATCAAGAAGTAATCAATTTCGAAGCAGCAGCTAGTAAAGTAACACCAGCCGTAGTTCACATTCGTACGGTGTATGGTGGCGGAAAATTTAGCCTTAACGCATTGGATAGTTATTTGAATCCACATGCACAATCGTCTGGTTCAGGTGTAATCATTTCGGACGATGGTTACATTGTTACTAACCATCATGTTATTGAAGATGCTAACTCGATTGAAGTTGTGTTGAACAATAACCAACGCTTCTATGCGAAATTGGTTGGTCAAGATCCGAGCACCGATTTAGCGCTCTTAAAAATCAAAGCAAAAAATCTTCCTTTTGTAAAATACGGAGATTCTGATGGAATTATTACAGGCGAATGGGTGCTGGCCATCGGCAATCCATTTGATCTTAACTCCACAGTAACTGCAGGTATTGTTAGTGCTAAAGCACGGAACATCCGAATTCTCTCTGACAAAAATAATCTGCAAGTTGAATCCTTTATTCAAACTGATGCTGCGGTCAATCCTGGTAACAGTGGCGGAGCGTTGGTCAATCTAAAAGGTGAATTGATTGGAATTAATTCTGCCATAGCGACCGCAACGGGTAATTATGCTGGGTATTCATTTGCTATACCCGTGAGCTTGGTTAAAAAAATAATGGATGACTTGTTAGAGTTTGGCCAGGTGCAACGTGGATTGCTTGGAGTTCAAATTATTGACGTGAATGCCGAGCTAGCAGAAAACTTCAAGCTGGATGTTGTTCGCGGTGTATTTGTTCGGTTCGTAAATAAAGGAAGTGCTGCCGAATTAGCCGGCATTGCGGGTGGTGACGTAATCACTGCTATAGACGATCATCAGGTAGGTGGTGTTTCGGAATTACAAGAGTGGGTGGCCCGAAAAAGGCCAGGCCAACCTGTGCATGTTACTTTACTAAGGGATGGTGAACAGAAGTTGATTACTACAACATTAAAAAATTTCGAAGGCTCTGAAGAAATAAAAAGAAAACCCATTAGTTATGAACTTGAAGGCGCTACGCTTGACGAAGTCCCCTACTCAAAATTAAATGAACTCAGCCTTGATGGTGGTGTTCTGATTCGAAAACTTTCTTTCGGTAAATGGAAGAAAGCAGGTATTCAAGAAAACTTTATTATCACGCATATTGATAAAGTATCCATCGACAATGTAAGCGATCTCAACCGCGCCATGGAAATAAAAAAAGGGGGTGTTTTGGTTGAAGGGATGCTTATCAACGGAGAGCGACTAACCATTGGCATGGACTGGTAATTTCGGTAGCTTTGCAGTCTATCAGAATTATTGCAACATGAAAAACTTTGGTATTGCAGAAGCTCTTTCTAAACTCGGAATAAAAAAATCAAATCCGGGAACCTCCACAGGACAAAAGTGGCTTCGCTCGAAGGGAGCAGCAATAAAATCTTTTTCTCCAGTTGATGGAAAACTAATTGGTACCGTTCAAAGCACGGATGATGCTGCCTTCGAAAAAGTAGTGATGCAAGCTCATCAGGCTTTTTTGGAATGGCGCTTAGTTCCCGCTCCAAAACGAGGCGAGGTTGTTCGCCAAGTTGGTTTAGCGCTTCGCAAATACAAAGAGCCTTTGGGCAAGCTTGTTTCTTATGAGATGGGTAAATCGTATCAAGAAGGATTGGGCGAGGTGCAGGAAATGATTGACATCTGCGATTTTGCAGTTGGCCTATCAAGACAGCTCCAGGGATTAACCATGCATTCTGAGCGTCCGCAACATAGAATGTATGAACAGTACCATCCACTTGGAGTTGTTGGAATTATTTCTGCCTTTAATTTTCCGGTAGCCGTATGGAGTTGGAACACAATGCTTGCCTGGGTTTGTGGCGACACGTGTATTTGGAAGCCATCAGAAAAAGCCCCCCTCTGCAGCATCGCATGTCAAAATATTATCACGGAAATATTTAAAAAGAATAATGTACCTGAAGGGGTGTCGTGTATTGTAAATGGTGACTATAAAATCGGGCAACGAATCTCATCACACGAAATGATTTCGCTCGTTTCGGCTACAGGAAGTGTGCGCATGGGCAAAGCTGTAGGCAAAACTGTTGCGGAACGACTAGGTCGTGCTTTACTTGAATTAGGTGGCAACAATGCGATTATCATTTCAGAAAATGCAAACCTTGAGATGTCGATCCGCGGTGCTTTATTTGGAGCGGTAGGCACAGCCGGGCAACGGTGTACATCAACCCGCAGATTAATCGTGCATGAAAAATTATACGATGCAGTAAAGCAAAATTTAAAAAAGGCTTATAACCAACTAAGCATTGGTAATCCGCTTGATGAAACAAATCATGTCGGTCCACTAATCGATACGCTGGCCGTAAAGGCCTACAAAAACGCTTTAAGTCGAGTGAAAGCAGAAGGCGGATCATTTCTTGTTACGGGTGGAGTTCTGAAAGGCAAAGGCTATGAATCGGGCTGTTATGTAAAGCCAGCCATCGCTGAGGTAAAAAACACTTTTGAAATTGTGCAGCAAGAGACGTTTGCGCCTATTCTGTATTTAATAAAATACAAAACAATTGATGAGGCAATAGCCATTCAAAATGGAGTAAAGCAAGGTCTTTCTTCAGCTATGATGACGAACAGCTTACAGGAAATGGAGCAGTTCCTATCGCATGCAGGATCGGATTGTGGCATTGCCAATGTTAATCTCGGTACTTCAGGTGCAGAGATTGGCGGAGCTTTTGGTGGCGAGAAAGAAACTGGTGGCGGTCGCGAGTCAGGCTCGGATGCCTGGAAGGTTTATATGCGCAGGCAGACAAACACGATCAACTACGGAAATAGTCTACCGCTGGCTCAGGGAATTAAGTTCGAAGTATAGTTGTGCTTGCAAATCACCGTGGTTAAGACTATTTTTAAAGATACCAATAATTATTATGGCTGAAACAAAGTACCGCACTGTCATGTTGATTGACGATAATGAGATCGACAATCTTATCAATCAGAAAATGATTGAAGCGGCTGCTATAACCAAGCATATCTATACCCACACGGGCGCTAAAAGTGCCATCGAGTTTTTAAGAAACATCGAAAAACTTGAGGTTGCTGACACCGTGCTACCCGATTTGATTTTTCTTGACATCGACATGCCTTTAATGGATGGATTTCAGTTTCTGGATGAGTTTGAGAAATTCGGAAATCTGGTAAAGAAGAAATGCAAAATTGTAATGCTTACCTCATCCATCAATCCGCAGGATTTCAACAAGTCTAAAAAATACCTTAATGTTAAGTTATACCTTAATAAGCCACTTTCGCACGAAAGCATTATTGGCTTGAGTGTTTAAGTGCCCGGAGCCTCTATAGCGGTTAAGTTTTCAATAAATTGTTCATCCATTCGTATTAAACAAGTTGGAGCAAAATAACTAACCTCTATCGCTTTAAACTTAGGAATCACCGAGATGATCTTCTTTGCTTTGTCCTTTTTTGCCTCACTTGTCGCGATCTTAAGAATCTTCAAAAAAAGTAACACATTCTCGCACTCATCTTTTCCAAATAAGCGAATTTGGCGTTGAACACTACTGGTTAGTTGATTGAACAATTCAAAATCGCGAAGCATACAATATTGCAAAGCCAAAATCGCTTTCACTTCCATCAAAACAAATGGATATTTTTTTAAGCTAACCTCATTTAGTAAGTTGTTTATTAACTTGGCTGCTTCCTCGTACTTACCAACATAGTAACAACCTATTGCACGATAGATAATAAAAATAGTATGCTTGGGCACGTCCTGAATATCGACTTCTATATCTTCAAACAAACTACTGTTCTCTTCATAAATTTCGATTTCGGTACCCAATCGCAGGTGGCGATCTAACTTTGTAATCAGGAACCGAGCAGCAAAGGTATAAAATGGATAGTTGGTCAATAAATTAGTAGCGGCATCATTTACCTCCTCAAAATATTTCTCTACGGATCGGAATACCTTATAATGATTATAATATTCTATCTTCAGAAATTCAAAAATAAGGTTGAGGTGATAATACAGCGGATCAAGGTTGTAGGTATCAAATATCTTTTGAACATGCCCAAAAATATCCTCAATGGATTCGGAGTCGCTGTCATCTGGCTCAACAAAAAGCCTATGAAAAACCAGCATGCAACTTTGATAAACATAGAGCCGATGCGATTCGTAGATTCTCGCCACATTCTGCGTTTCCTTCATTAACAAAGAAAGCCCCAAGCGCTCCGTTTCATCATTTGACAGGTAATAGTTTCCATACTTCCTGAAATATTCAGTCAACAAATCTTCAGCCTTATCAACAGCAAGCATATAAGCAACATGCCTATTGTAAAGTTGAGAATATTGAAAATGCTCGGGAGTATGAATATGAATTTTTTTCAATGACTTATAAATGATCATAAGCTCATTCGCCAAATCATAGTCAAGTAATTCCTTTTCTAACTTGTTTAATGTGGCAATGGTAATAGTTCTTTTTTTTGTAAACAGAACTTCATTTAGGTTTGCCACTTTGCGCAAAATTTCGGTACGTGGGCTCTCCATCTGCTGCAACAAATGCTCTTCAATCTTCTGGTTTAACCGAGATCGGAGTGTATAATAGGCGTTGGCATTAACATCCAACTCAACCATGATTTTACTGTCAGATAGTTGCCGTTCGCGCAACGCTTTTAACAAATGAGCTGACTTTTCGGCATTGCTTTCAATCAAAGAGTCGTGGATAGACTTATAATCGCTTTCCGAAAGTTGTTTAACAATATTTTTTAGTTTAGCCATTTAACTTCTAAGGGTTGGTTCGCAAAAGATACAAATTTATCACCTTGATGCAATGATTAGCAAGTACAGATTGTCAACTTTATCAACAGAAATAAACCAATTGTTCCTGCCTAATAAGTAAAAAATAAGGATCCCCTATCCCAACCGATTCCAAAGCGTTTCCCGATATTTGATTAATGTCCAAGAGCCATTTAACTCCATTATTATGAGAAAGTATCTACTCGTACTAGTCCTGATTGTGCCTATTGTTACGTTTGCCCAAAATATTCGCTGGGCCGATGGCCATTCTTATTACCAAATTGTTGGCGATGAAATAAATAAATACACTTTACCCGCTAATGAAAAGACATCCTTTGTTACCCGCCAGGATTTAACGCCAACTGGTAAAAGTAAAAGCCTTGCCGTTCGCAATTTTTCCATGTCCGCTGACAAATCTAAGGTTCTGATTTTTACGAATACGCAAAAAGTATGGCGGTTGGATACGAAAGGCGATTACTGGATATTGGATTTAAAAAATAAGTCCCTAAAGCAAATTGGTCAAGGCCTCTCCGAGTCCTCACTACTATTTGCCAAGTTTTCGCCTGATGGTGCGCAAGTCGCCTATGTTAGCAATCAAAATCTGTATGTGGAAGAGTTAGCGACCCGTCAAATAAAAGCAATAACCACTGATGGCAACCGGAAACTTATTAATGGCACGTTCGACTGGGCGTATGAAGAAGAGTTCGCTTGTCGCGATGGATTTCAATGGAGCCCTGACAGCAAGCACATTGCATACTGGCAATTGGATGCCAATCAGATTCGTGACTATTATATGATCAACAATACTGATTCTGTGTATTCTAAAATCGTTCCGGTAGAATATCCCACAGCAGGTGAAACCCCATCCCCGGCAAAAATTGGTGTGGCCGATATAACAACTGTTACAACAATCTGGCTAACAATTCCAGGCGAAGCGAACCAGAATTATTTGCCGCGCATGGAATGGAATAATGCCAACGAAATTTTTGTACAACAGATCAACCGCAAGCAAAATGAAAGTCGAATATTTTCCTGTAATACGAAAACGGGTAATGCCACATTAATCCATACCGAAAAAGATGAAGCGTGGGTAGATCTTTATAGTCCTTGGGAAGACGTTTACGCCTTGGATTTTCGACATTACTTTAAATGGTTGAATGCAGGCAAAGAATTTTTATGGATTAGTGAAAAAGATGGTTGGCGCCATGCCTATCGAATTTCAAAAGATGGCAAAAAAGAAATCCGCATTACAAATGGCGATTACGATGTAATGGATATTCGCCTTATCGATGAAAAGAATAATTTCCTTTATTTTCTGGCCTCACCGGATAATGCAACACAAAAGTATTTATTTAAAACAAAACTTGATGGCAAAGGCACTGCGCAGCGTGTATCACCAACAACGCTTGCCGGAACTCATGAGTATTCAATATCTCCAACAGGAGCTTATGCCACACACAACTTCAATAATAGTTTTACAAAACCCTTATCAGAATTAATTGCGCTGCCTCAGCATAAAGCTATTAATGAAGGTGAGAGCATTCAATCGAAATTAAAAACTTCTGAAGTCGAAAAGACTGTTGAGTTCTTTAAAATAAAAACTGATGAAGGGATTGAAATGGATGGCTGGATGGTAAAGCCATCTGATTTTGACGCTTCCAAAAAATATCCGGTCTTATTCTATGTTTACACAGAGCCATGGGGCGCCAACGTTCATGATACGTATGGGGCAGGAAACAACCACCTCTTCAATGGCAATCTTGCCGATGAAGGCTACATCTACATTTCAATAGACAACCGCGGTACGCCAGCACCCAAGGGCAGAGCGTGGCGAAAAAGTGTTTACAAGAAAATTGGCTTAGTAAATATTCGAGATCAGGCCATGGCAGCAAAAGAAATTTTGAAATGGCCTTATGTAGATGCTAGCCGCATTGCAGTGTGGGGTTGGAGTGGTGGTGGCTCTGCTACATTAAACCTCATGTTTCAATATCCAGAAATTTATAAGACGGGCATTGCAGTCGCTGCTGTTGCGAATCAACTTACTTACGATAATATTTATCAGGAGCGATATATGGGGTTGCCGCAAGAGAACCGCGAAGATTTCATAAAAGGTTCACCCATTACCTATGCTAAAAATCTACAAGGTAATTTGCTTTACATCCATGGTACTGGAGATGATAATGTTCACTACAACAATGCCGAAATGTTAGTGAACGAATTAGTGAAACATGGAAAGCAATTTCAATTTATGGCATATCCCAATCGCACCCATGGCATTTCGGAAGGTGAAGGCACCTTTCAACATCTCTCAACGCTCTATTCAAATTATTTAAGGACACATTGCCCGCCAGGAGCACGATGATGGATCCTATTCAAACCCTTCACTTGTTTGAGCCGCTAGAGCAAAAGCTAATTGTTCTGCTTAGATCGCTTTCGCCTACCGACTGGAATAAACCAACTGTAGCGAAACTGTGGACTGTAAAAGATGTGGCTGCCCATTTATTGGACACCGGCATCCGAACTATAGCACACTCAAAAAACTATGTTGGCGATCCCCCGACTACACGTAATTCTTATCAAGAGTTAGTCGATTATCTTAATGGACTGAACGCTGATTGGGTAAAGGCTATGAAGCGGGTAAGCCCGGAAACATTGATCGATTTCTTACAGCTAACTCAAAAGCCATTTATAGAATACTATCATTCTCTTGATCTACTTGCTCCCGCTATGTTCTCAGTAGCGTGGGCGGGAGAACAAGAATCTAAAAATTGGTTTCATATTTCGCGGGAATACACAGAGCGTTGGCATCATCAACAACAAATTCGCGATGCGGTTGGTCAGACTGGAATTATGGATCGAGAATTTTTCTTTCCCATGATTGACACATTGCTGCGAGCATTGCCTTATACATATCGCGAAACACCTGCAAAGGAAGGTGAAATCGTTCAAGTAAAAATTTTGGGAACTGCTGGTGGAGAATGGAGAATTCAAAAAGAAAATATTGGTTGGGAGTTTACATCGGCCTCAGCTATAGCTACATCCACAATCGAACTTGATGCCGATACGGCTTGGAAACTTTTTACCAAAGCTTTTACAAGACAAGAAGCCGAGACTAAAGTAAAAATTTATGGTAATCGTGAATTAGCATTGCCGTTGCTCGGGATGGTGTCTGTGATGGGGTAGAGTATTCGATATTTATTTCTCTAATCAAAAAATCAATATATTTACGCCCTCAATAAATTGGGGATTAGCTCTCCCGATAACTATCGGGAGGCTAGAGTATCGTTGTATATTGAAATATTAATTGTTAGGGGGATTAGCTCAGCTGGCTAGAGCGCTTCCATGGCATGGAAGAGGTCATCGGTTCGACTCCGATATTCTCCACAGAAAGTCTGGTTCTTACCGGACTTTTTTTATTTGGAAAATTATTGAAGATGGTTCTTTTCTATGAACTCTTTGAATGATTTTTTATAGGTATCCCCTATCGACAAAGAGACTGCCCCCACCTTTACTTCATTTTTCTGGATCACGTCAATTGCGGCTAGTGCAACTATGTACGAATTATGGATTCGAATAAATTTATTTGACGGCAACTGCTCTTCCAATGATTTAAGTCTTTGAAGGGTTACTATTTTTTGCGTTTTAGTGTGAATGGTGACATAATCCTTCAAGCCTTCCACGTATAAGATATCATCTAACTTAACTTTAACGAGTTTGGTGCCATCTTTTACAAATACAAAGGGTGGCGTTGTTGACTGCTGTTCTGTTTGAACTTTTACTGGTGCAACCTCTGAATCTGAGCGTTGAATCACTTTATCGACTGCCTTTAAAAAGCGTTCGAACGTAACCGGTTTTAACAGATAATCTGTCACGTCCAGTTCGTAGCCTTGCAACGCGTAGTCTGAATAAGCAGTTGTTAAAATAACAAAAGGTTTCTTGGTTAGAATTTTTAATAAAGAGATACCCGTTATCTCAGGCATCTGAATATCAAGAAATAAAACATCAACAGGCAGGGTGCGAAGTGCTTCAAGTGCTTCGAGCGGGTTTGAAAACGCCTGCAGCAAATTAAGTGAAGGCACCTTCTTCACATAATCAATCATCAAGTTGCGCGCCAATGGCTCGTCTTCAATAATTACACAATTCAGTTTCAACCTTCTTAACTTAAGGTGAGTGTCAATTGCACTAAATATACATCCTTTTTGTCTTCGCTAACAAGGTTATATTGAGCCGGATAGCTTAACTCTAATCTACGTTTTACATTCTGAAGTCCAATTCCCGACTTCTCATGAATATCTGATTTTTCGGGAATGCTGTTCTCTACAGTATAGATACATTCATTGCCTTCCACCTGTATAGATACATTCACCCATGCTTTGGGATTGCTATTGTTCACCCCATGTTTAAAGGCATTTTCCAAAAATGTTATAAAAATCAAAGGTGTTATCCAACGATTTTCAACATCGCCTTTTAATTCGAAGTTAATTGGAATCTGATCATTTAAACGCAAACGTTCAAGGCTGATATAATTTTGCATGTACTCGATTTCCTTACTTAACAACACTTTCGGATGATTAGAGTCGTAAATCATATACCGCATCATCTGCGAAAGTTTAGCAATCACCTCCGTTGTGTTATCAGATTTTGTATAAGCCAGGTAATAAAGGTTGTTAAGGGTATTAAACAGAAAGTGTGGATTAATCTGAGCTTTCAAGAAATTTAGTTCAGCCGTCAATTTTTCATGCTCCATCTCTTTTCTCCGTGCGTCCAACTCAAACCAATCTTCCGCAAAGCGAAGCATGCCAACAAAAAGTATAATAAAAAGATTGCTTGTAACTACCTGCACAACAAACCGGCTACTAAACAGGTACCCTTCGCGGTTGGAACTTACATTGAGAATGTCGCGCTCAAAATAAATGCGAAACCAAATGATAGCGATGAAAACAGTAATGAATTGAAGAACATACTTCCACTTTTCTTTTTTTGCCAGTAAACCGGGTAAGAAAAAGAAATAGTTTATATAAGAAAGCAGTGCCGCAAATAGTACTTGAGTAGATACAATGGTGAAAATCCTTCCCCATTCTAGCTCCCTTCCGCGCGAGTAAGAACTAACCTGGTAAAGAAAAACCGATAGGTATACACACCAAAATGAAATATGGAGCAGGGTAACTTTAGTGCGTTGCGATGTAGAACTCATGATGGATGGCAAAAGTATGAGATGTTCGGTAACACCAAACAAAGTTTCATTCTTTTACGACAAACAGTTCAATCTCACCGATCGATTCTTCGCTTAAACCGACTCATCGATCGGGTCGAATTATTGACCCGATTGTCGATTAAAATCAACCTTGGGTATAATATGCCTTAATAGACGCAAACAATCGGTTTTAATTTGGGGTTAAATAGCTGAAATCAAAAAAATATGCCCTTGAAGCATCCTTTACTTAAAATCAAATGAAAAAAATCTATCCCGTTTTAATTTTTATAACAATCTCTTTTTCTGCCGCAGCTCAAAACGGAAAAGTTTCAGGCTCAATCAATGATGCCGACAGTAAAAGTCCGGTAGAGTTTGCAACAATAGCGCTCAACAATCCAACTACAAATAAACCCGTAGATGGAACCATTGCCGATGCAAAAGGAAAATTTGTTATCAAAGGTATTGCCTATGGAAAATATATAGTAGCAATTTCTTTTATCGGCTTTGAGACAATCAAGCGTGAAATTGAAATAACGGATAAAAATTGGGATGTTGATTTGGGCACTGTTTTTTTGAGCTCTTCAACCGAACTATTGGAGGCAGTGACCGTAGAAGCACAAAAAGTTCTTATTGAAGAAAAAGTAGATCGCTTGATTTACAATGCTGAAAATGACAATACAGCTAAAGGTGGCGATGCAACCGATGTGTTAAAACGGGTTCCACTTTTAACAGTTGATTTGGATGGTAACGTATCTATCCGCGGAAGCCAGAATATCAGAGTACTTATAAACAATCGCCCTTCAACCATTACTGCGGGAAGTATTGCCGATGCGTTGAAACAAATTCCGGCTGACGAAATTAAATCAGTAGAAGTAATTACTTCTCCTTCGTCAAAATATGATGCGGAAGGGACAACGGGTATCATCAACATCATCACCAAAAAGAATGTGCTTGAAGGTGCAACACTTAGTGTAAACGGAAGTGTTGGAAACAGAGGATCAAACCTTGGTTTACGCGGTGGTTACAAAAAGGGAAAGCTCGGTATTTCTGTTGGTGGCTTCGGCCGATCTGGGTATAACATTTTAGGAAGTTTTGAAAATACTCAATCAGTAGTTGATGCAACTCGAACAACAATTCAAGCGGCCGGCACCCGCAGCAACTCAATACGAGCAAACTACTCATTTGGGATTGACTATGACTTTGATCCTAAGAATTTTATCACTTCCTCAATTCGTTTAGGAGCTCGGGGTGGCAAAGATTATCAGGATGACTTAACATCAAAAACTTTTGAGAACGATATTTTAGTTAGTAGTAACCTTCGAAATGTAGTAACTAATAATCGATCTAACTCAATCGATATGAATCTTAATTTTACCCACTTGTATGAAAAGAAGGATCGGGAATTAAGCATCTTGGGTTTATACAGTGTTGATGACGGAATTAATGATTTTGAAAATACAATCTTTGATTTAAGTGATTTATCAATTGCTAGCCGCCTGAAAAATAAAAACAACAGCGTAAATGAAGAGGTGGCGTTGCAAGTTGATTATCAAACGCCCATTGCTGATAACCAATTATTTGAAATTGGGGGTAAACAAACAAGGCGTAAAGCATTAAGTGATTTTGAATATTTTTTTGCACAAGGCTCCAACCCATATCAATTAAGTATCGATGATCGCCTTTCAAATGTTTTCAATTATATACAGAACGTAAGCGCTGGGTACATGTCTTATACTTTAAACTTTAAAAAATATGCGTTTAAAGCAGGGGGGCGTTACGAGTACACGACCATTGATGCCTTCTTTCAGGATGAACAAGATATTAACATTCCTTCTTATGGCATATTCGTTCCTTCTGTTAACCTATCCAGAAAACTTAAAAACAACAATACATTAAAAGCAGCTTTCAACAGAAGAATTCAAAGACCTTCTATTGGTTTTCTGAACCCCAACATTCAGGCATCTAATCCGCTAAACATTACAATTGGAAACCCATCGCTTGATCCTGAATTTACAAATAACTATGAATTAGGTTATAGCACATATATGAAAGGATTAGGATTAAACTTTACTGGATTTGCCCGAAATAGCAGCAACTCGATTCAACGAGTAAGTGATGTTTTAGGCGATACGGTGCGCAACTCTTTCCAGAATATTGGTGTTGAAAATTCCTATGGTGTTAGCATAAATGCGAATATTTCCATCGGTGATAAATTAACGTTCAATGGCGGGCCCGAACTCTATTATGCTACCCTAACAAATAATGTGGCTGACGAGAAATTTAAAGCAAGTAATGACGGTTGGGTAATTAGTGGTCGACTGTTTGGTAGCTATAATATCAATAAAGCGTGGAGTCTTCAATTCTTTAGTTTTGCTCGAGGCAGAAACGTGCAGCTGCAAGGGTTTCAAGGTGGGTTCGGAGTTTACTCGCTAGGCTTAAATAAAAATCTCCCTAACAAAAGAGGTAGTATTGGTTTTGGAGCAGAAAACTTCTTTGGTCAAACCATTACTATACGAAGCGAAACCATCACTCCGGTAGTGGATCAGCGGAGTATATCGATTCGTCAAAACTTAAACTTCAAAGTCAACGTCAACTTACGTTTTGGAAAAATTGAAGGTGCAAATAGCAGAACAGCTAGTTCTCGCAGAACTCGCAAATCAATTTCAAGTGATGACTTGAAGCAAGGTGGTGAAGGTGGCGGCTTTGATGGTGGTGGCCAGGATCAACAAGGGGGTGGATTTTCGGGAGGCGGTGGTCAACGGCCTGCAGCCACAGCGGCCGTAGTACCAGCAATAAAGTCTGATCCAACAGCTACTGTTGATGCAGCGGGCACGTGGGCTTACACAATTGAATCCCCTCAGGGTGCCAATGGTGGAACGTTGAAAATAAATAAAGAAGGTGAAGCTTATGCCGGTACCATTATCAACAGCCGAATGAAAAGTGAAACCGCTTTAAAGAATGTACAAGTAACTGGTAACGAATTAACTTTCAGCTACGAAGCCAGCTTCGGCCCTAATACTAGTGAAGTAACAGTAAAAGGTGTAATCACTAACGGTGAATTTGCCGGAAGCATGAGCGTAGGTCAATTCGGAGCTTTCCCAATGAAAGCGAAGAAAGAATAAAGAAAAGGGTGCAGTTAGGTAGTTGGGTAAATGCCGGTTGAAAGACCGGCACTTTTTTTATTTAGGGCTTAGAAAAACTCATGATCCTATTTGTTTTCCATGCCGTCCTTCGAAATAGCGTGCTCCTAGCGTGCATAGAAGTTTCTTGTCCACGCTCAACACAAATACAAACTTCGGTACACCACTCCGCTCGAAAAACATTACTCAGCACATAGCAATGGAAGGCTGCATTGCCTGCGCTATTGCTCAACTTCTTTTCCAGATGTTACTATTCAAACTCAACGCAATCAGAGCAATCTTAGAAGAATTTGGTTAATCAAGTACTAAACCCGTTCCATCTTCCAATCAAAAAATCAAAATTTCTAATCATAAATTTTATTGCACAAGATATTTAAGGGTTGTTGTCTCTTCCTTAGATAAGCCTGTTGATTTGCGACTTCTCCGCGCACGATTCCATTTAGAACGAAACGTACCTTCGGTCCAATCTGATAAAATTTTTGGATGAATGTAAGCCGATCGGCAAACGGTTGGTGTATTCCCTAAATCGGAGGCCACCGTTTTTACTACCTCATTTGAAACTCTTTTTCTTGCCGTAGGCGTGTCAGGATCTAATTGTTCAGAAAGTCGGAATGCAGTTTTCCAGGTGGCTGCCCACGTGCGAAAATCCTTTGCCGTTACTTTTTCATGCTTAGCAGTAATTTCATCCAGGTATTCATTGATGTGGTTTGACTTTACATCGAAGTCGTTTCCATCGCTGTCTTCATACCTAAATAAATCCCGGTTTCTGCTTTGCTTACCTACCTCACCCGATTCCTTAATAAGTAGTGCCAGATCATCTTCCCAAATTCTTCGCTTCCAAAGTTTACCCGATTTACCCATAAACTCAAAAATGGTATCCAGATTTCCTTCTGCTTTTTTTGATTGATCCATTTTAACATGCCCCGTCTTTAACGTGGTGAGTCCATACGATTTATTTTTCTTTGCATACTCATCGTTGCCAACCCGAAAGTGATAGCGATCAATGAGCTTAACAATTAATGCGGCAACTTTTTCCTTAG
>Ga0335394_10000315_pt1 | contig 49477 bp, 41 predicted proteins | sample MAT03_FD_205741 | JGI IMG/M metagenome (GOLD analysis project Ga0335394, IMG submission 205741) | Freshwater microbial communities from Lake Fryxell liftoff mats and glacier meltwater in Antarctica - MAT-03 (spades assembly) (version 2) ... | reverse complement strand
TTTGAAGACGCGATCGCCTTGACTCAGGCTTTACTGGCCAAACTAGAGGCGCACGAAGTATCAGAGGCGGATGAGGAAGCTGCGATCGCGTCTTTGGTCAGCTCCGAGAATGGAGCGCGCGGCTTTTTTGTGACCTACTTAACAGATGAGCGATCGCTCGCAGACCAGCCATCGACGGCAGTCGTCAGAACCTTGCAAACTGCGCCGGATATCGTAGCGGAACTGCTGGTTAAGAATGTGGCAATGTCATCTGCAATGGCACTCACTCACCGCCGCAACCAGGATGAAACAATGGCGCAGAGTTCAGAACGAGTGCGATCGCGCACCACAAACCTGATTCGCCTCACCCAAATTCCCCTCGTGACCGCAAAGGCACAACAACTGGTTCACAGTGCCATTACGGGTTCAGGCGACTACCAAACATTTCTCACCCGCTGGGGCTACGATGCCGAACAGCGCCAGGTGATTGCAGAGGCGTTAGAACAAGTGCTCGTTGAATAAGCAGGGGTAACTAACCATAGAATTCAGGGTAGTGGTATTGATGTAAAGATTGCGTACAAAATAAAACCTAATCTTTTTTTGAAAGTGCCGCGCTCCGCGCGGCACTTTCAAAAAAAGATTACAGATTAATTAATTGGTAATCCTAAGGATTTTTTGATGGGTGGGCTTCGCCCACCCATCAAAAAATCCTTACTAATTGAGGACTACCGAATTCAGAACGTCTGCGTTGCTTACTGCACAACTAACGCACACGTTTTGGCTCCAGTTTTTGTTTACAGTGAACCACTTATCTCTCAGGCGGTCGCAACGATGGAACGAGTGGAACAGGTGAGGCGATCGCTGCTCAATAACGCGACAAGTAGCCTCACTCAGTCGATCGTAAGCCCCGTACAAAACTGGCTGGCGGCGCATCCGTTACTGGAATGGTGGGTGGTTCACCCGGTTTGGGCGCTGGGTCTGTTGGCTGTGGCGATCGCATTGCTGGTTGGTCTATTTGGGGCAATTGGGCGGCTCACCGAAAACGTTTGGATAACAGCGTTTAAAGCCTTGTTCAAGCTGCTGCGCTGGGGGGCGATCGCGACGTTCTTGCTCCTCAAAGCTTTGTTTGGCGTTGTACGCCGCATCAGTCAAACAACGCCCTCAGCCAGCTCTGTAGACTTAGACCCTACTGCCCCAAGCCCCACTACCCCGGCGGCCTCGGCACCTCCTCTCAGCCTCAACAATCCACAACTGCCGATACAGGCTGCGATCGCCCCTCATGCGTTTTACGAACCTGAACGCTTGATCCCAAGTGAGAAAGCTTGCGTCAGTTCCTCCCAAACCCACCTTTTAGAAGTCCTTGCGCGACTCAACGCACTGCACCGAGAAGAAGAACTATTACTAACAAAATTCAAACAGTTGCTCACCCAGATCATCGATAAACCCTAAAGTTTTTTGGTCATGAATATGCTATTCGGGTCGTCGATGTAATCAGCGAAGGGGCCTCGGTACTCGAACCCATACCGTAGGTACAAGGCTCGTGCCGCAGCAAACTCAGGAAAAGCACCTGTTTCCAAGTTCAGGGTGTCGTAAGCACGCCGATTGGCTTCTTTAATAATGTGTTCAAGCATCGTCGAGGCCACGCCCCGACGACGCTGAGCCTTGGCAGTACGCATTGATTTGACTTCACCGCTTGTGGGATCTAGTTCTTTTAGCGCCCCGCATCCGAGCAATTCATTGCCCTCCCAGGCCGTCCAGAAGGTGATATCGGGCGATCGCAATGCCTCTAAATCAAGAGCATGAACACTTTCAGGCGGTGTAATCTCCTTCATATCTGTGAGATGTTCGCGCAAAAAGTCAGCGATCTCTTTACCCCTCAGGTCATCTCCACGAATCTGCACAGCTCATTCCCCTAATTTGCCAGAGAATTTAGTAGTGGTATTGATGTAAGGATTGTTTGATGGGCGGGCTTAGCCCGCCCATCAAACAATCCTTACCAATTTAGGACTATAGCTGTCGCCACAAAGGTTAGGACACTGGGATCAAAGGGGGTGTGGGGGCTTTGCCCCCAGCCAGGGGTTCCACCCCTGCACCCCGTCCTAACCAATCCGTCTATGGCTATACCAGAATTCTAATACTCTAGAGGGTCAACGAAATCCCACATCTGAAGGCTAATTAATTTGTAATCCTAAGTCAATAAATGTGTGGATGAAATAATGAATGCATTCGTGAACTGACACGAGGTTAGCAACCTAAATGGCTGATTTAGAATTGTGGATTCAGCCAAACCTTTAATCTTTATGAAATGGCTATGGCGCTTTTCTTTTACAAAAAATGTTAGGGGATCACTATATAGCCGTTCTACAGCCAGATTAGCTTCAGGATTCTCTGCTAAATATTTCCTAAAGAAGATGTTAATTTAAGACCGTCAGTACACAATTTATTTAGTGTGCTTGTGATTTCCTGGTAGATGGCTAGCTGGTAGATGACTAGAAGTAATAGAAGCATATGAAAGAAACCTGGACAAACATTCTCCAAACTCTCGGCGTTGCGTGGTGGGTAGAGGTAGTGACGGAAAATCCGCACTGTACCTATTATTTTGGGCCATTTGCTAGTTCGGGTGAGGCGAGTCTCGCACAAGCGGGGTACATCGAAGATTTGACCCAAGAAGGCGCATTAGACATTGAAGCAGTTGTGAAGCGGTGCAAGCCGGAACAGCTCACAATTTATGACGAAAAGGAACCTGCTGTGAGGAAAACGGCAGTCTTTACCTAAACGGTGAATTCGGTGAATGGTGGGATCATGTCCTAAATTTGAAACCATCTGAAACCATTGCCCACTCTTGGCACAGCGGGCTTCGCTCACCGTACCAGAGACAAGGAACAGTTTAAAAGAGAACAGTTTGAGCCACTCTCACACCTAACAGAGGCGTTTGCGGAGAGTGGTTTTGCAGGGCGGAAACCCGTCTACAGCTCCACCCCTGGCAGGTTCACGGCTTCTGGATGGGCAACAACCCAGCGGTCGATGTCGTTTAAGACCTGTTGGGGAATTTCCCAGGGAAAAAGATGGGCAGTGTTGGGATAGCAGCGCCATTCACAATGGGGCAGCGCTTGGGCTGTCTCTTGACTGGAGGCAGCAGTGATGTGGCGATCGCATTCTCCCGCGAGCATGATGCAGGGCACTTGAATTTGTGGCAAGTCCGGCAGACGATTGTACCCTGCTCTCAAGGCTTGGTTCAAGGCTCGTTCGGCAGCGGCAGATGTCTTGAAGTAAGCCGGAACGGCTGCATTGCCAATGTACCGGTAGGCCTCGGCCGTGTGCTGCTGGATTAAGTGACGAAACAGCGATCGCTTGCCAAACAGTTCAATATTTGGCTTCCAACCGGGCTGCACCCAGTTGACCAGGGCGGCCATTCCGGTCAATACGTTGTCTTGCCAGCTAATGGGGGGATGGCTACCCCGTGGCCGTGCTGCCGTCCCTACTAAAATCAGGCCGCTGACGCGTTCGGGCAGTCGTAGCGCTAGTTCGGTGGCCAAAATTCCACCCAGTGACCAGCCCAGTACCAAACAGCGTGATATATCAAACCGATCTAGCAGCGCTTCCAGGTCAGTCAGGTGATCGCCCATGACAAAGTTCTGCGGCGCTTTGCTGTTGCCATACCCCCGCAAATCGGGAGCAAGCGTGCGAAACCGCTGCGACAGGTGATGGGTAAAAACCGACATGCTATTGGCTGATCCCGGATGGCCATGGAGGCAAAGAATGGGATAGCCATCGCCTCGAACCTGGACGTTGAGAAGCTGAGGAGAACCAGTCATGCTAGGAGCCGAACAAAGGAGAAATAAACGCTTAAGGAAAGGATTAAGAACTCACCTAAACCTGGGTCGCGCTCAAACCTGTAGTTTCTTGCTGAAGCTTCAGATTTCAAGCTGGAGGCGGTTTAGTTGTTCTTGTTATAGCCATAGTCATAAAGTTTAGGACATGCCAGCGTCATTCCCGCGCAGGCGGGAATCCACCCCCGCACCTATCGAGCACATGGATTCCCGCCTGCGCGGGAATGACAGGGAGGCGTCCTATTGATCATGTGATCATGGCTACCGCTATAAGCCTTTCCTTCTTCATTTTTCGATTCTGACTCACTTTGTTCAAGACGGGATCTCCGATCCCTTACTCAAATCCACCTTTAGCAATTAGGTGCTGCACAATGCCCCGAATCACTTTGCGGACGGCAGGTTCGCTGCCTGTGTTGTCGATCGCCACAGTAATCACGTAGCGATCGCCCTTAATGTTGACCCCTGTAGTGCTACCCAGCACTTTGGAGTTTTGACCCGTCTTTTCGCCAATCCACACGGCGGGGCGTTTGGTTGCTTCGTATCCTAGTGCCCAGTCGTATTGATTCACCAATCCTTCCAAAATCAGCTCATCACCAGGATGCTCGTTGTTGTAGATCCCTACCATCATGTCGGTGAGTTCGTCGGTGTTAATAAAATTGGGTGGGTTGCCAAGGCCAGACGGATAGGTGCGCTCCCCTACAAGTTTGGTTCTCACCTTAGTAACGCGATACCCCCGCTCTTGCAAAACCTGACTGATGTAGTCCCATCCAACATAGTCAATCAGTTGATTGGTGGCGATGTTGCTGCTGTAGCTAATCATTTGCAGCAGCACTTTGCTGATGGGGTACTCTTGCCCTACCCAAATTTTGGCTGCATCTTCGGTATAGTTGCCCCGGCTCACCATAATTGGCGTTTTGGGATCAATTTTTTGCGAGGCGAGCTTTTGCATGGTGGCGATCGCGATCGGCACCTTAATCAAACTGGCAGGGCTAGCAGGGGGTTCGCTGCCCTGATAGCGGCGACATTCACGCTCTAGCGTACACACCGTAACGTGAACCCGCGATCCCATCCCTGATTCATCTGCAATTTTCTTGAGGAAGCCAGAGCGAGCCGTGTCGTAGCGATAGGCAGCGATGCCTAATTTGGGTTCATATTCTTTGAGTTTCTGCGCCGCTTGCTTGGCTAAAAATGAATCTTTATCGATGGCCTTCAACGACCCTACAGCATCTTTCCAAAGCGAGTAACGTTTTTGGCTACTGGCTTCCGAGTCCTTTTTTGATGCATTCTCCGCTGTCGCTTCGCTGCCCAAACGGATCGCCTTTTTCCAGTTCTCTTGAGCCGTTTCTTCAACCTGAATGCGAATCTCCGTCGCCTGTAGATTCTGTAAAAGCGCCAGGGGAACGGAAGCGGCACCTGTCGTGGCCGAGATCAGGGCGGGCGGCTGCTGGTCTAATTCGGCACGCAGGCGATCGCGCACCTGATATAGCTCTGTTAAGGACTTCGCCTTAGGTACACCAGGCGACAGCTCGGAATAGGGTGTTTCTAAAACAGGTGTCAGTGCGGCGTGAGACTGCACCAAGACTGCTCCTGCCATAACCCCCACGGCACTAATAGGAACAACCAGCAGATACCACCAGAATCGACGCATACGCCTCACAACCTTTCACAAATCAATGAACCTTTTACAAATTGGTAGTGGTATTGATGTAAGGATTGTTTGATGGGCGGGCTTCGCCCGCCCATCAAACAATCCTTACCAATTTAGGACTACCTACAAATTAATGAATCACAGATCAAGATCCACGCCGCATGGATCAAAATCAGGGTTTAAATGGGCGATCAAAACTGGCGATCGCACTCAAAACCTAACCGCACTCATCGTGTCCTGGAAGCTTTGAATTTTACTGCGAAAATTACTGAGGTATAGATTAATCAAAATCAACTATACGACTATTCAGATGATTTATTGAAGCGCTTGTGATACCAAATTGACGCGCGATCGCACTAAGCCTAACCCTTCACGATCGCCCCAAAATCTGCCAGCACTCGCGCATGGTTTCGCAGTAGCCCCAGCAGATTCAGACGATTGCGGCGCACGGCGACATCCTCAGCCATGATCATGACACTATCGGCTCCATCAAAAAACTGACTGACGACTGGAACCACCTGGGTGAGGGCATCCAGCAGAGTTTGGTAGTTCCGCTCGGCCTGAGCCTGCTGGGTTTGGGGCACCAGTTTGACGAGGGCATCGTAAAAGGCACGTTCCGAGGATTTTTCAAACAAGCTGGGATCAACTAGCGCCGTTGGATCGAGGAGAGAGGTCTCTAAATCTCCCTGCTTGGCAAGGCGGGTTGAGCGATTGACTGTGTCGTAGATCGCGTCCAGGGTTTTATTAGTGCGAATGGCTTGCAGAAAAAGGGCGCGATCGCGCACATCCAGTACAGCTCGAAGCGCTCGTTCGGTATACTCTGGGTCGTTTTCACCCAGGGCAGCGTTGACCAAATCGTAGTCAATCTGGCGCTCGTCCTGAAGCAGAGTGCGAATGCGCTGAAGGAAAAAGTCGCGCAGTTGATCGCGCAGCGCCGCTGGGTCTTTGATCATACCTGTGCTGTAGTCGGCAATTACCTCTTCCACCAATAGTTCTAAATTCAGCGGCAGATCAGCAGCCCAAGCGATGTTGATAATAGCATTGGCGGCTCGACGCAGCGCAAATGGATCGGACGACCCAGTGGGCACCATGCCAACGCTAAAAATACCCACCAGGGTATCGAGCCGATCGGCAATGCCAACCACCTGACCCGCCAGGGTTTGAGGCAAGCGATCGCCTGCACCTTTGGGTAAGTAGTGTTCCATAATGGCGATCGCCACCGCTTCGGGTTCACCACTGCTGCGGGCATACTTTTCGCCCATCACGCCCTGTAGTTCGGGGAACTCGCCCACCATCTGCGTCACCAAATCGGCCTTGCACAGCAGCGCGGCTCTTAGAATCTGGGTGCGATCGGCAGCACTCACCTGGAGCTGATCGGCAACGTGTCCGGCGATTTGAACCACCCGCTCTATTTTCTGCCGTACCGATCCCAGGTCTTCTTGAAACGTGACGGTTTCTAATCGGGGCAGATAACTTTCAAGGGTGTGTTTACGGTCGAGGTCAAAGAAATAGCGCCCGTCCGACAGCCGCGCCCGAATTACCCGCCCATTTCCCTCGGCAATAATTGGCGACTTGGCCGGGTCACCGTTAGAAATGGTGATGAAATAGGGCAGCAGCTCCGTGGAGTTTTCCGCTGTGGAGCTTTCTGCTGTAGAGCTTTCTGCTGTGGAACTTTTGGAAATCTCTGCTTTAAACACTGGGAAATAGCGCTGGTGGCTTTCCATTTCCATCACCAGCACTTCAGCAGGCACGGTCAGAAAATCTGGATCAAACTTGCCTACTACCGCTGTGGGATATTCCACCAAGTTCACGACTTCTTCGAGCAAGCCGGGATCAATGGACGCAATGCCACCTACCTCATGGGCGACCTGACGCGCTTGGGTCAAGATAGTTTGGCGGCGCTGTGCCGGATCGACCTCCACATAGGCTTGCCCCAGGGTAGCTACATAGGCAGCGGCGTTAGGGATGCTGACCGGGTCGGGGTGCAAAATACGGTGGCCTTGAGAGAGGCGATCGCTCACGCAAATTTCTGCCCCATTCACCAGCGTCAGCGGCAGCACCTTCTGATCCCACAGGGTTACCAGCCAGCGCACCGGGCGCGAGAACCGCTGGTCTCCATCACCCCAGCGCATAAAGCGCTTACCCTCTAGGCCAAAAATCCACTCTGGCACCAGTTCTATAAGAATCTCTGGGGTAGGACGACCGGGCAGGGTTTGTTTGACAAATATAAACTCGCCCTTATCGGTCTTGCGAATTTCAAACTTGTCAATCGAAACCCCACGCGATCGCGCAAACCCTTCCGCCGCTTTTGTTGGCTGTCCATCTTTAAACGCGGCCTGTACCGATGGCCCTTTGGCCTCTTCAACGCGATCGAGCTGGCGATCGGGCAAGCCCTCAATTACCACGGCCAAACGGCGGGGCGTGCCGTAGACGGAGATCGCAGTAGGCGTTAGAAACTGCTCGGCTAGGCTGGCAGGAATGCGCGATCGCCACTGCTCAATTGCACTCGCTACGAAACCAGCAGGCAACTCTTCCGTCCCCACTTCCAACAAAAAAGTCGCCATAGTTGCGATCGCCCACTATCCACAGTTACCGTCAACTTCAACAGTTTATCGCGGCTCAGTGTTCAGACAGGCGGCAAATTTGTTAAAGCAACTGTCAATCCTTACTCTTCAAGCAGCATCGCTTCAAGTGAGCTTAGCAATTCAGGCATGTCTTGCTGAATTACACGCCACAGAATTTCTATATCAATTCGATCGTACTGATGAACCACAACATCACGCATTCCAGCAATATCTTTCCAAAGAACTTCCGGGTGTTGGCTCCGAAAATCAGACGACAACCGTTTTGTTGCCTCGCCAACAACAATAATTTGATACAGAATTGCCGACTGAGTCTGTATGTCTGCACTCAAATCGTTTTTTCCCATTCCCTGAGCAAACCCCAAAATATTCCGTGCAGCTTTAACGATGTCTAAGAGGGATGCTTCATCTCGATACATTGGAAAAATAACCTGTGCCGTTCCTAAAATGTTCTGGCGGCGAATCCAATTGTGACTATCTTCAATCGATTTTTTTGTCAGGAGATCAACATCTCGCCCGAAGATGTCTTCCAATTCGTACTTCATCCGGACAAAGCCGAGCAAGCCAGATGAGTGTTCTGGAGCAAAGGTAATCAATATATCCACATCGCTGTCAGGGCGAAAATCGTCACGCAGCACCGAGCCAAATAGCGCCAACTCAGCGACGTGCCAACGTTGGCAAAAATCGGCGATTTTGTCCTGAGGAATGGCGATCGCGACCGTTTGCATGGTCTTATTCTAAGGCGCGTTTCAACTATTCAAGGGTTCCATCTGAACGCGATCGCCCGGTTCAAACGCCACAACGCGCACGACTGCATCTAGATTCAACGCCCCATAAATGTGCGGAAAGTGATTCTCAACGGGAACACCCACCACTTCTTCGTAGCGAATTTCTGGCTCTACCTTGTCGGGATCGATATAGAGCAGCCGCAAGTTGGTTTGCCCCTTGTAGAACTTATCAACCACCCAGTCGATTTGGGCGATCGTAGAGCAGTGAATAAACCCTTCAGTGGCAAGGCTCTCAGCTCGATATGCACCGTCTTGTTGAGCTTGTTGCCATTGAGCAGCGGGTGTGATGTGGAGCAGCATGGGAAAGAGGAAGGATGAGGGATGAGGGATGAACATCTCTTGAAGGATGTGTATCATTTCCCAGCTTTGCCGGGAAACGATGCACACTAGACATCTATTCTGCGATCGCCAGCACTATTCGTGATGGATTTGCATCGCCTGTAAACACTGATAGCGTAATCACTTGAGCCTCTAACAAACAGCTTTCATAGGGCGAGGTTCCGGTACCGGGATTGACGGGAAAGGCGGGGAAACAGGAAGCGCTAAGGCTAAGGCGAAGAGCGTGCCCTTGGGGGATAAAGATACAGGTAGGCTGGAGGGCGATCGCCCACGGTTTCATGGGGATCGGTCGTGAGATTTCGGCTGCTTCAGATTCTACCGCTCTAGTTGCTCCTATAGCTGCATCCGAACTGGAAGGCAGATCAGCATCGACTCGCAAATATCCCTGTGAAAAATTAAACACACTGCCGTCTGGCTTGACAGTGGACAAGATGGCGCAGAGATCAAAGCTGGGGGTGCTGGCAGTGCAATAGAGTTCGACGGCGATCGCTCCAGCCAAATGTAGATCGGTAGGTAGAGGTGCGGTGGTGTAGGTGAGAATATCCGTGCGGCAGTCAAGAGCGGCGCGGTTGAAGGCACCAGCGGGAGCAGTTGCATGTCCACCTTGGGCGGGTACGGGTCGCCAGGGATCATGCACGAGGATGTCGGGGTTGGGGGGTTGGTCGCTACGGTTTTCTGGCTGGAATGCGGTTTGGAGCGGGTTAAGACTGAGCTGCAAAGTACCATCTTGGTCGCTCATGGCGGCTAATCCAGTGCTGCCGAGTGTAAAAGACTGCTGGAGATTTGCAGGAAAATGATCGAATTTACGCCAGCGATCGCTGCCCATTTCAAATAGACAAACGGGTGGATCGCTGAGCAATCCGATATCGATGCCCTTGAGAAAATGGTCAAACCAGCGAATTTGAAGCACGTCAATCGGAGAATTGGCGGCAGCTCCAAAATCTACCGCACCAGCCCAGCGTCCCCAGGGGAGGTGCGCCCAAGGCCCCACCCACAGATGCTGAGGAAACTGACTGCGATCTGACAGGGCATGATGCAGCTTGAGGGTACCGCGCAGAAACGTGTCAAACCAGCCGCCAATGTGGAGCATGGGCAGGTCTACATTGCACAGATGGATGTGGGGCGATCGCTGCCAGTAGTCAGCGCTGGGGTCAGACTGAGCCAGCCAGTCGTGGTAAAAGGAATCGGGCGCGAGGCGTTCTAGCAAATCAGAGCGAGGGCAAACGGGGTCTAGCGAACTTGGAGTACGAGCCGCGCTGTACAACGCTCGATAGGCATCTAAATCTCCTTGGCGGCGGGCAGTTTCGGCGGCAAGTTGCGCTGCCCAACCCAGGTTGAGCTGGTAACAAAATGCCCCGCCCTCGTAGGCCCAGTCGGCATAGAGGTCATAGGCCACCATGCTGGGGCAAATGGTTTTGAGCGCGGGCGGCTGAGCGGCAGCCGCGTAGAGCTGCGTCATCCCCTGATAAGAGAAGCCATACATCCCCACCTGTCCTGAACTGCGGGGCAACTGTGCCGCCCAGGCGACGCTATCATAGCCGTCGTTGATTTCATGGGCGAATAGGTCAAACTCGCCTTCAGACGTGCCCCGTCCCCGCACGTCTTGAACCACCACAATGTAGCCGTGAGCCGCATACCAACTGGGGTGAGCGTAAACCACCGTGGAGGCGATCGCCCTGCCATAGGGCTGGCGCACCAACAGCACCGGGAAGTCTCCAGGGGCGTTAGGGTAATATAAATCCGCATCCAGCCGCACCCCATCGCGGGTCAGCATTGAGCCTGTTTTTTTGGGCAAGGCGCTACCCCATGTCATCATTTTCTTTACCGTAGGCTTGCCAAGCCAAATCCACCAGTCCTGTCACAATCGCAGCCGCCACTACGGCATTTCCCTTACGTCCTTCAATGCGAATATGGGGCACCAACGAATCTTTCAAGCGTTCAATTGCCACATCAACCCCGACAAACCCCGCCGGAGTGCCAATAATTAACGCAGGCTTAATTTCTTCTGCCTCAATTAAATCTACCAAGCTAGTCAGGGCTGTTTGCGCCTGCCCAACTACAAAAATACCTTCTGGGTACCGCCGTGCCAATGTTTCAATTCCCCAAGACGCGCGTGTTTTTTCGCGCTGAGGCCGGGTTAGCGCGTCCATACTGCAATAGACGGGGTTAGAAAACGTACTCTGAATTACAGGGGTAATGCCAACCTGCACCATTGGCACATCTACGATAATGGTGCTGCGAGCCGCCAAGGCAGCGGCTCCGGCTTGCAGGGCTTGTTCAGAAAATCGAACTAAAGATTTGTACTCAAAATCTGCGGTGGCATAAATCACACGCCGCACTATTTCATACTCTGCTGGAGAGAAGGCGTGCTCTCCGATTTCACGATCAATGATTCTGAGACTTTGAGCGTCCGTTATGTGCCACTCCATACCCTACCCCAGCCTTGTTCCCCAGTAGAAATCTTGAATGGCTCATCAAAGGATCAACCAGCTTTTCTAGCGATGCCATTGAACCGTGACACTGACCTTAAATATTGACACATTTCAGGGATGCATTTCTCAGACAATGACTGCACTGCTCTGGCAATATGTTTGCTGCCACCGCTCCTAGCTTCACTGGAAAACGATTCACGCCCTCAAAAAAGCATTCACGCAAGAGGTCTAATGAGTTTTGGTGTAGGTTCGCACTCAGCACAACACCCACACCAAGATTCATAAGTAGGCGGGCATAATTAAGCATAAAACCCTAAGAGTCTGCGCCGCCCGCTGCGCGGGCGGCGCAGACTTTTAGAATCTTGTTTTTATTTATGGCCATAGTCATAAAGCTTAGGACATGCCAGCGTCATTCCCGCCTGCGCGGGAATCCACCCCCGCACCTATCGAGCAGATGGATTCCCGCCTGCGCGGGAATGACAGGGAGGCGTCCTATTGATCATGGCTACCGCCATAAGTTGAGCTACTTACCTGGATTCAGCAATGCCAACAAAAATGGGACGAGGAAGTTGCTTTTCCTCATCCCATTCCAGAGCAGCCGATCGCAATGCATTATATGCAATCCACTTCAGAACTGTCCTAAGTTTCAGACGCAGAAGATGCAGTAAACATTGGGGAAAGGTAAGCTACCAGAGCACCCATAGCAAACCCAGCTATGTTGCGTAGTAGGGGTAACCACTCAGCCGTGCGGGTAATCACTGGCGCAATGCCGAAGGCAATGAATAAAATACCCCAAAGCGGCGAAAAGACGAGTGCCCATTGCCAAGCGACGAGCTGTCCAGCCTTTCGAGGTTGAGCAGCGAAGCCGCATACAATGCCACCAATTACAGACGTAATCAACGTAAGAATCCATTGCTCGCGCGGCAAGCCAGGAACTACATTACATCCTCCTCGACGCAAACAGGTTTCAACCGAACCCAGCGCCTCAATAATAGAGCTTCCTTCTCCGTTCTCTCGAACAAAGAACTGGTTGCCATAGCGGGTTTGCAGCTCGATCCAAAACGTGCGCGGTAGCAGCTCATAAAAGGCATCGCCCACGCTGAAGTTAAGTAGGTTGCCGCCCCGTGGGTCGGCAACCAGCAAAACGCTTCTATCGTCCAGCCCCCAAAACTCTTTAACAGCACGGCCGGGGGTGCGATCAAACTGGGTCAGAACGCGCAATTTCCAGCCTGTTTCAGATTCAAAGGCATTGAGATGCTGATCGAGGGCTTCTTGCTGCGTTGCGGTGAGTGAGTCGGCTAAGTCGATAATGTTGGTAGGTGCGCTGGGCAGTAAGTCGGGGTTGTCGTATGCCTGAGCCGATGGGGCGATCGCCCAAGTCAGTACGACTAAAGAAAGCACAGTCAAGCAGCCAAATAGTCTGTTAAAGAGTGACCGGAGCATGGGCAGAAACCAACAACCTTATGATGACTATAGCGGGTAATAATCCTTAAGGAAACGTCGATGTTGTTAACACTTCTTTACCTTATTCTAAGATTCTAAGGTGATTCTGGCAAAAAGGGTAGAACTCATGGAATCCATGCAAACATCCCTGATGCCTTCAGTTGCAAGCTGCTGGGCTACTCAAAGCCCCGTAAACAAAAAATCATACCCAGATTAAGCAATGCCCTTTTTTGTTTGTTCGTAGCGGCCTGTAACGGCTTTGAAGAAAGAGGTAATTGTTACGCGATGTGCAACTTTCCTGAACCCCCTCACCCTTTTCATGTATGCCGAAGGCTTTAAGCCCTCTCCCAGGGCGGAGAGGGACTTTGATCCACTCTTGCTCCCCTTCTCCCCGCTTGGGAGAAGGGGTTGGGGGATGAGGGCGGATTGAAAGTTGCACATCAGGTATTGTTTATTTGGTGTCTGCATAATCGTCAGCTTCTCTGTAGCGAGACTGGGGTTGGAGGGCTTTCAACGCCTCAGTTTCGTCAGATTCAGCAGGGTAATCTTCAGCATCACGATTAAGGTCATCAGCGTGATTTAAATAATCGTGATTTGCATAATAAGGAGGCTCAAATGCGTTAGAAATTGAGCGGGTCGAGACGCGATCGCTCGTCCGTTGCGGCGAAGCAGTCTGGGTAAAACTCTGCCATGCCGCGCTCAGACCTACCAGGACACTGCGAGTGGTTTTTTGCACCTTTTTCGCTTGCTGCCGCACGCCTGCGAGACTCTGATCGACCTGCTTAACGACTCGCCCAGCGCTTTCGACACCTTGACCTACATCTTCAGTTAAATCAGTTAGCTCCAACCCCGTAAGGCGGATTGACTCTAACGTAGGCGGCAGCTCACGGCTAAGAGTATCGAACAGCTTTTCGGCACTGCGAGCCGCACGCGCCAGCTCTTGCAGGGTAGGCAACAGGGCAACCAAAACCGCCGTTAACGAGACGGCGACCAGCAAAACAGATAGACCTAGCCAGAATAAAGGATCAACCACGGGCACTACGTCAATTTAGAATCGGGTGGGGCAGAGCGGCTTTCGGTCGGTAAGCGGCTCTCAATCGGGACAGCGGGTTGACGATCGCGCTGGGTCGCTTCTATGCCAATGGCGATCGCATCTCGCAACCGTGCCAAAGTGCCATCCCAATTGCGTAGGGCAGTACCTGAGAGGCGATCGGCCTGAATTTGGACGCTGCTTGATAAGTCCTCCGCCAACTCAGGCAGTGCATCTGCCGACTTCTTCAGTAGATGGCGGGTTTCACGTCCGGCGCGGGGCGCTATTAATAACCCCGTCACCGCTCCTACGGTGGCTCCAATGACAATTCCTGCCAAAAATGACTTAGCCGATCCCGAACGATTGTCTGACATGATTCAGTCCTAAATGTCCTTTTACAACCAGTCTTAGCCATTCATTTGTGCAACCCCCTCAATCAAGCCTGTGCCACTATTTAGGGTTTTGCAACAATCTGAGCAATTATTGCTCTAAGCACTTAGCGCCAAATCATGAACACCGAATTATGAACAGCATACCCAGCGATCGCCCCTATTCATAACATCTATAGAGCTAGTCAAACGAGGCACGCCCCATAGGTGGAGAGGATATCTCGCTTACCTACCGTATCTCTATTCTCTACCGCAATGAGGCTAATGTGTGGGCAGATGTTATCGTCGCTTTGCTTGGCTGCGTTTGGGCGATCGCTGCTGACTTGGCCTCTGTCGCCAGAGCAATTGTCCCAACTGTAACAGCCCTGCCACCTGCTGCAACTGTTGCAATTGGGGTTCCAACTGCTGCATCTGTTGCCGCAGTTCATAGATACCTGACTGCCCTCGACGGATCGAGTTGGGCGCTTTTTGCAAAACCCGGCGCGTCTTTTGCTCCGCCGCAGTCAGCACATCTGCCGCATGAGCTAGCGATCGCCGCAGTTTCCAAATCTGCCACGCCACAGCCAAGCAGAGGACGGCTAGCAAAAAGTTAAATGTGAGTACAAAAATCACCATGCCAGCATTTAGAAATTGGTTTGCAGAAATGGCAACCCTGATCTTTAGTACAACAGGTAAATTTTAAGCGAAAAGCAGCGCTAACATTGGTTTAATCATATTTGCAGAGCACCAGGGTGAACACTTCAGCGTCTAACACTCTCTACGTCAACCCCTCTGTCGGTCGAGATGATGCTACTGGCAGTCAGGCTGATCCGTACCAAACTCTAACGCGGGCGCTGCGACGAGCGACAGCGGGAGTAACTGTTCAATTAGCTCCAGGTACCTATAGTGCTGCTAACGGCGAGGTCTTTCCGCTGGTGGTGGCGGCAGGGGTTTTAGTAGTCGGCGATCCAGCCAGTCGCGGTAAGGGAATCGTAATCAGCGGCAGTGGCGATTACTTAAGTCCCACTTTTGCCCGTCAAGTGGTGGCGCTGCGGCTAGAGACAGATGCCGAACTGCGGGGGGTGACGGTTACGAATGCGGCACCGCGCGGCACTGGTGTTTGGATTGAATCTGCAGCTCCGGCGATCGCCCAATGCACCTTTATTAACTGTGGCCGTGAAGGGGTATTTGCTACCGGAACCGCCATTCCAGAAATTGTCGATAGCACATTTCAGCAAAACGCGGCCAGTGGCATCTCGATGGCGCGCAACGCCAAGGGCGAAATTCGTCGCAATGTCTTTCAGCAAACTGGGTACGGTATTGCCATTAGCGATAATGCCGCCCCCTTGCTGATCGAAAATCAACTGGTGAATAATCGAGCCGGGGTTGTGGTGTCTGGCACGGCTCGTCCTGTACTTCGCAGCAACTGGATTGAGCGTAGTGCAGAAGACGGATTGGCCGTGCTAGGAAATGCTGTGCCTGATCTGGGCAAATCTCAAGACCCGGGCGGCAATGTTTTTCAAACCAGTGGTGGCTCAGATGTGCGAAACACCAGCGCGGCTGTGGTGGTATCGGTAGGCAATCAGTTAAATCCCACTCGGATCAATGTAGGTGTTACGACTGGCGGCAAAGGGGTAGAGTTAGCAGCTAGTGCGGTAGTAGAGCAAATTCGTACGGTCGTGCAAAAGCCAGCACCGAAGCCTACGCCCACTCCAGTTCCACCCGCGCCAGCGCCGACTCAGCCCCCGGTAGCTGGACAAACGGAGTTAACGGATTTGGTGGGACATTGGGCTGAGAGTTTCATTGCAGATCTGGTCAAACGCGGCATGATCTCCGGCTTCCCCGATCGCACCTTTAGACCCGATTTGACTATTACTCGCGCTCAGTATGCAGCGGTGATTGCCCGGGCATTTAATTTGCCCTTGCAGCGCCAGAGCAGCAGCTTTGTGGATGTGGCTCCCGACTTTTGGGCGAGTGGGGCGATCGCCAAAGCTGAAGCGATGGGGTTTTTGGCAGGCTTCCCCGACGGGACGTTTCGCCCTGACTTGAACCTAACCCGCGTACAGACTTTAGTTTCTTTGGTGAATGGATTAGGGTTGGTGGGGGGCAACTCTGGCGCACTGGGTTTATACCGCGATCGCGCTCAAGTTCCCACCTACGCCACAATGGCCGTCGCAACGGCAACCCAAAAGCGGCTGGTGGTCAACCATCCCCAAGTGGATTTGCTAGAGCCAATGGTTGATACCAGCCGCGCCGAAGTAGCCGCCATGATCTATCAGGCGCTCGTCGTCACTGGGCAAGCGCGGGCGATCGCCTCACCGTATATCGTTACACCCGATGCCGCCGCCGTTGCCTTTGCCGATATCTCAGGGCATTGGGCATCTGACTTCATTCGAGGATTAGCCAGCCAAAGCCTGGTCAGCGGGTTTGAAGATGGCAGCTTTCGCCCTGACATCAGCATGAGCCGCGCTCAGTATGCAGCACTGTTGGTCAATACGTTTAATCCCTTGCCAAAGCGAGCGGGTACCAGCTTTAGCGATGTGCCACCCAACCACTGGGCCGCCACCGCCGTGCAGCGAGTGTACCAGGGCAGGCTGTTGTCGGGCAGTGGCGATGGCACCTTTCGGCCTGACCAAAATATTACCCGGATTGAGGTGTTGCTGTCGCTGGTCAACGGGCTAGAACTGCCCGCCGGAAATTTGGCTTTGCTGAATCGCTACACCGATAAAGATAGCGTGCCCACCTTTGCCCAACCCGTCGTGGCCAGCGCCACCGCCAATCGGCTGGTGGTCAACTATCCTCAAGTGTCGCGGCTACAGCCCACTCGCGAAGCCAGCCGCGCTGAGGTGACGGCAATGGTCTATCAAGCCCTGGTGCAGTCGGGGCGATCGCCTGCCATCAGTTCGCCCTACATCGTAGACCCTAGCTCGTCTACCGCCGCCCCGGCCAGTTCGTTCAGCACAGCACCCGCTAGCGTGTCAGATGGTTTGTCAGCCTCTGCATTGAGCAATTCATTAAGCACTGGGTTAGAGCCGACATCGGGCAGTTCGTCTGCCCAAATAGGCGGACAAGTGACCTCACCCATCAATTTCTCACTGCCCACCGTTGTTTTAGATCCAGGGCATGGGGGTTCTGATTTGGGGGCAGGCCGTATTGGTAGCGTGGCAGAAAAAGACCTGGTGCTGGCGATCGCCCTCGATACGGCTACCGTGCTCAAAACATTTAACGTGCAGGTTGTTTTGACCCGCACAGACGATCGCGCCCTGTCGGTAGCCGAGCGACTAGCGATCGCCCAATCTGCAAATGCTAGCGCTCTGGTCAGCCTGCACCTAAACGCCACTAGCCCACCCACACCTGAAACTAACGGATTGGAAACCTACTACTATTCCGGTACAACCCCCGGTACGACTCCTAATACAACCGACAGTGCCGCGCTGGCTCAACTGGTACATTTTCACCTGGTACAAACCCTTCAGCCGATTGACCGGGGGATCAAAACTGCAACGTTCCCCATTTTGCGATCGCCCACTGTCCCGGCTATCCATCTAGAGTTGGGCTTTCTTACGGGTAAACAAGATGCCCTCAACCTGACAAATCCCGACTACCGCATCAAACTGTCACGGGCGATCGCTCTAGGAATTTTGCAGTTTGTGCAAAAGCCAGTAGGGTGAAGACTGATGAAAGAGGTTTTGGCAAAGCCAAAGCCTCTTTCATCCTGGTATTTTTTCTGGTGTTTTTTCCATCCTTATAATTTCCCTTCATGCTTGCCTGCCTTCCCCCTGCTCCGCTTCAACCAGGTGACTTGCTCCGCGTCATTGTGCCCAGCGGCACCCTGCGGGAAATGGAATCGTTTCAAAAAGGGGTGGAGGTGTGGCGATCGCATGGCTACCGGGTAGAAGTGCCGCCCAATTTTGATAAGCGCTGGGGATACTTGGCAGGAACCGATAAAGAGCGGCGATCGCAGCTCCACGATGCCTGGAATGACCCAGACTGTCGCGGCATTGTGTGTGCCCGTGGAGGGTATGGAGCAACTCGGCTGCTGGAAGATTGGGATTGGTCAGAGATCGAACCTAAATGGCTGATTGGGTTTTCTGATATTACGGCTTTGCTGTGGAGTCTGGGTCAGCGGCAGGTGTCTGCCCTCCATGCTCCTGTACTGACTACGTTAGGGGCAGAACCAGCCTGGTCGGTGCAGCGCCTATTTGACTGGGTGCAAGCGGGGAGCCTGCCACCGTTGAAAGGAATCGGGTGGGGCGGCGGGCGCACGAGTGGAATTCTGTTGCCGGGGAACCTCACAGTGGCCACGCATCTACTGCACACCCCGTTTCAGCCCAGTTTAGACGGCGTTATTTTGGCGCTAGAAGATGTGTCAGAAGCGCCCTACCGAATTGATCGAATGCTGACCTATTGGCGCACCTGTGGCATTTTTCAAAAGGTTAATGGCATTGCGCTAGGACGGTTTAGCCAGTGCGATGCACCTGCCAACGTGCCCAGTTTTCCGGTGGAGGGCGTTTTGCGCGATCGCCTGACTGATCTAGGTCTACCCATCGTCTCCGATCTACCATTTGGGCACGACGGCACCAACGCCTGCCTGCCCGTCGGGATTCCTGTCTATCTAGATGGCGACCAGGGCAGTCTTGGATTTGAACCATAGGTGCTCTCCTCAATTACAGAGCCAGCAGCAGAATAAGTAGGACTTACGCACCTCGCCTGAAAAACCAAGAAAGTTGAATGATGTTGCAGAAGCTCCGCGTCTGCAACATCATTCAACTGAGCAAGTCCTAATAGATAGAGGAGAATCAGAAAGGGCAATATTTGAATATCAAGATGTCAAAGGTATGGCAACAGCAGACAACACGATTAAGCTTGACCAGTTTTTGAAATGGACAGGTGTTGTACAAACTGGTGGCGAGGCGAAGCTGTTAATTCAGGGGGGTGAAGTCCGAGTGAATCAGCAAATCGAGGTTCAGCGCGGACGCAGGTTAGTGGAGGGCGATCGCGTCTCTGCCCTGGGGGAAACCTACACCGTTCAGTTGAGTGAGCGGCGTGGTTCATGATATTCATAACTAGCATTTATGACTAGAATGATGCTGGACTTCTATTTCTGACCCATGACACTTTTTCTGCGCCAGACTCTAAGCCAACTGATCACGATCGCGGCTCGGCTGCGCCGATGGGTTTGGCAACAGCGGGGAATAGCCACCATAGTACTGGGGGCGATCGCCCTCGTCTCGGTGCTGGTGGTTCCAGCACGAGCCACCGTTGTTCAGGTATCGCCGCTAACCCCCCAACTGGGCGATACAATTTCGGTCGTCATCCACGCCGACGCAGCCACAACCGACACACCAGCGGTTACATTTGGTTCCGTCACTTACCCAGCCTTTCCCATTGGCACAAATCGCTATCGGGCACTGGTACCGACTACCCCCCTCGACCAACCCGGTCGTAAAGAACTGCGGGTGATCGGCATGGGAGCACCTCAAACCACCACGTTGACACTGCGCGATCGCTCCTTTTCTACCCAGCGGATTACGGTGCGAGGGGGTGGCTCTGGTGCCAGTGAGAACGAACTGGCTCAAGTCAACCAGTTCAAGCAGCTCATAACGCCTCAAAAATACTGGAACGGCCCGTTTGCCCGACCAGCCACAGGCGGAGTAACGACCACATTTGGCGTGCGGCGCTACTACAATGGCGTGTTTGCGACAGACTACTACCACAAAGGGGTTGATTACGGTGGCGGCACAGGAGCGCCTGTCACAGCTCCAGCAGCCGGACGGGTTGTGCTAGTTGGCCGAGAGGCCGATGGGTTTGTTATCCACGGCAACACGATTGGAGTGGATCACGGACAGGGCGTAAGTAGTATCTTCATTCACCTCAGCCGCATTGATGTGCAAGAGGGTGATTTTGTCCAGGCAGGTCAACGAATTGGGGCGATCGGAGCCACGGGTTCGGCTACGGGTCCTAATTTGCACTGGGGGCTATATGTAAGTGGCCAATCCGTTGATCCAGTTCCCTGGCGAGAACAAGGATTTGAGTAGGGGCGAACGGCCGTTCGCCCCTACCAGCAATCAAATTCCCGATCTTATTAAATCCATAATCCTAAGGATTTTTTGATGGGCGGGCAAAGCCCGCCCATCAAAAAATCCTTACATCAATACCACTACCCAGATACTCAACTGGGCACTTTGAATAGCCGCCCATTTTGGAGCTGCACAACTGGGTGATTCGACATCCGCACGAGGCGATCGTCATGGGTGGTGACGATGACTGTGATGCCTACAGCATTAAGCTTTTTGAGAATTTTAATCACCTGCCAGGAGTTATCGGCATCTAGATTGCCTGTGGGTTCGTCGGCTAACAAAATCGGAGGGGTGTTGACGATCGCCCGTGCTATGCTAACGCGCTGCTGTTCGCCACCCGACAGTTCATCTGGAAAGCGATTGGCTTTGTCGTGAAGGCCCACCATTCTGAGGGTCGGCAGTAAGCGCCGGTGAATCTCTTTGCGGTTAAACCCTTGCGCCCACAGCACAAACGCTACATTTTCAGAAACTGTGCGTTTGGGAATCAGCTTGTAGTCTTGAAAAACGATGCCAATGCGGCGGCGCAACATAGAGAGGCGATCGCCTTTCAGCGTTGCTAGGTCGAGGTCATTGACAATGACATCGCCCTGAGTCGGTCGCTCTGCACCATAGAGCAGTTTCAGCAGAGTAGACTTGCCCGATCCAGATGGTCCCGTAACGAAGAGAAAACTGCCCCGCTGTACATGCAGGTTTACATCAATCAGCGCTCGACTGCCGTTGGGATAGACCATATTAACTTGCTGCAATTTTACAGCAACGTTAGATTCGGCCTTAGGCTGGCTCCCTGTAGAGCCATTGGCTCGGTTGAGATCGTTGACGGCTGGGGTAGATTTAGCAGACGGGGTAGAAGAGGGGCGATCGCGAACTGAGGTCATACACTGTTTTCAACCAGGCTGATACAAACCAAATAGTAATTCAACACTCAATTAATTCAACACGCGTGTAACCACAGCCTTCCAAGCAAATTGCGGCAGAGCTAGCATTCGTCGCCAGCGCCACGGCTCTTGATAAAGTCGATAGACCCATTCCAGATGATTATCCCGCAACCAGCTAGGAGCACGGGTTTTGGTGCCAGCCCAAATATCGAAACTGCCCCCCACGCCAATCCAAACGGCATTGGGGCAGAGGTGGCGGTTTTCGGCGATCCAAAATTCTTGTCGGGGCACGCCTAAGCCTACCAAAATAATGTTAGGTTGCAAAGTCTTCAACGTTTGCTGAAACTGAGGTTGGGCATCTGGTGACAGATAACCATCCTGTGTGCCCACAATGGCTATTCCCGGCACACGCGCCTGCCATGACTGGGCAGCCGCTTCACATACGTCCGGTGCCCCTCCATAAAAGAAGACGGAGTAGGGCTGGGTAGGCTTAGGTGCGTTTGGGATGGGAGCGACCGACTGAGTTAGCAGCGCCGCTGCCAGCTCAATGCCGGGACAGCGATTCACTCGCTGACCCCGTAATGCCAAATAAAACACGACTCCCGCCCCATCTGGAATGACGAGTTCTGCGCGATGGATTACGGCGGCTAGCTCAGGATTGGCCTCTGCTTGCATTGCCATTTCAGCATTTAGCGTTACCACATGAACGCCTTGCTGATGTTGAAGTTGCTGCACTAACCAAGCCAAGTAATCGGGCATTAAATGGATTGGCAACCCTAAAACAGTTGCAGGTTTAGGCAAGGTTTCGTCAGGCCGTCGCTCGACTAATTCAGCCATATAGTATTACCCCAAAGCCTTACACATTACCCCAAAGCCTCACACATTACCCCAAAGCCTTACACCAACTCCAATACATTATGCAGGGCATTGGCGATTTAGCACCAGCCTTGCAGAGAGAATTTGTTGAATTTGGCGATACTGCTTGGCGATCGCCGGGAATTCTAGATGTAATCAACGCTCAGGGGCACTATGCAGTTTCAAACGCGATCGCGCGGCTTTCAATGGCAAAGCCGAGAGCCTCGGGTTGGGTTACGCCAGGTTAACGTATGCCATTTTGGACTACGCGTATTCAAGGACTTAAAGCAACGGGATCAGCAAGATCGGGACAAACAGCATGGGAACAAACAGCACCGGAACGAACAGGTTAGCTACAGTCAAACTGGATTTACCCTGTTGGAAATAACGATCGTTCTTGCGGTTATAGGCATTTTGATGGCGATCGCCACCCCAAGCTGGCTCAGGATTGCTGATCAGCATCGCCTCATCTCGTCTCAAGACAAAGTAGTTCAAGCCATCCGACTGTCTCAGAGCCGCGCCGAACAGCTCGGCGCATCGTGGCAAACTAGCCTCCGGGAAGTCAACAGTACCGTGCAAGTTGCCATTCACCCTGTAGATACCTCACCCGATTTGACAGGTTGGGAAAACCTTGCCGCTGGCATCCGGCTGGACGTTGCCGAAACAACGCTGGCACAGAGCAACGGTGTCTATCGAGTGCAGTTCAACCATACTGGCAGAGTTAACGGTCAACTAGGACGATTCACGGTTACGGGCAGTCGCAATTCTCAGCTTAAGCAATGTGTGATTATTTCGACCCTGCTGGGGGCAGTGCGTCGAGGTCAAAAACAGACTACTCCAGATTCAACCGGGCGGTACTGCTACTGAGATAGCAACACCGCGTATTTATAGCGGTAGCCATGATCAATAGGACGCCTCCCTGTCATTCCCGCGCAGGCGGGAATCCATCTGCTCGATAGGTGCCAGCGTCATTCCCGCCTGCGCGGGAATGACGCTGGCATGTCCTAAGCTTGACTATGGCTATAGATGGATATTCATGTGGTGATAGTCCTAAATTGGTAAGGATTTTTTGATGGGCGGGCTTTGCCCGCCCATCAAAAAATCCTTATATCAATACCACTACCCATGTGGTTATCCCTCCCCAGAGATGGAATGACGACTGGGAGGAATGGCAAGGGGTAAGGTGAGCCAGAAAGTGGAACCCTGCCCCCGGACACTAGCAACCCCGATTTGTCCGCCGTGGGCAGTGATAATTTGGCGACAGAGATAGAGTCCCAAGCCAATGCCTGTAGAATGGCGAGAGTTGGGGCCTCGTGCATAGCGTTGAAATAGGCGATCGCACGTTTCTTGGCTCATACCCACTCCATTGTCGTGGAGCGTAAACCGAATCATTTCCTGATCTATCTGGGCATCTAGGGTAATTTCTACACCAGGAGGATTGTGGTTCAGGGCATTGGTGATTAGGTTTTCAAACACGCGCCGCAGTTGCACTGGGTCAGCATTGACTAAGGGGAGATCGGGTGGAACGTGGTTATACAGGGTGGCAGTGTTTTTGTTTACCAGAGGTTCCAAATCTTCTACAATCACTTGGGTTAACAGGCTCAATTGCACCAATTCGTAATGCAGCGACACGCCTCGGGTTTCAGCAGAGTGGGCTTCTAGCATCGACTTGATCAGTTGAAGCTGATTGGTAATGCTTTGCAACATTCGCTCTAGAGTAGAACGGGCAACTGGAAGCATTTCTCCAGGCTGGTTCAGTAAGTTGCTAACAATTAGCGAGATGCCCATGACTGGGGTCTTAAGATCATGCGAGAAGGCGTTGAGGAACTCATCTTTAAGGTCGTTTAAGTCTTGTAATTCGGCATTCTTTTGTTGCAGTTGCAGCGTGCGCTCCTGCACTTTTTGTTCTAGTCCAGTGTTAAGGTCGCGCACCTGTTGGTAGAGGTTGGCTTGTTGAATGGCAATGCTAACCTGCGTGCCTAACTGAGTAAGAAAATCGACTTCTTCCTGTTCCCACCGCCGGGGCGCATCACATTGGTCGGTAGCTAAAAATCCAAAGAGCTGATCTTCTAGCATCAGGGGCGCTACGAGCGAAGCTTTCACATGCAGATCATTTAACAGGATCTCCATGTTAGGCGAGTACACTTCGTCGCGAACGTCGTGTATTACTTTCGCCTGACCGTCAGCGAACTCCTCGCGAATTTTCCTGAGAAAGGCTGGATCATCAATCACCAGCCCAAGCGACGACTGCCATCGCGGGTCTACAGACTCTGCCACAATCACGGTGGAGCCGTCAGGGGCATCGTGACCAATACAAACCCGGTCAGCCTGGAGAACCCGTCGTACTTCTACAACGGAGGTATTAAGAATCTGCTGTAGCTCTAGAGACTGGCGAACCCGCAGGGCAATTTCAGCCAGTAGGCGATCGCGTTCTGCTGCGGCGCGGATTTGCTGCTCTGCCCGTTTTAACTCGGTGATATCGACGATGACATCGATCAGACATTGCTCCCCATTAATAGTGATCACTTCTGCCGAGATTAGCCCTACCCTGACCTCACCCGACTTGGTGCGAAATAGATATTCTACGTTGCGAATTGAGCCATGTTGCTGGAGTGCTTTTACAGCTTGTTCGCGATCGCTGGGATTAACCCAAATATTGAAGTCACGAACATAACGATCGATCACGTCGTCGCGGCCATAGCCCATTACTGCCAAAAATCCATCGTTGACATCGATCATCCGCCCCTCTAGCAGTGTGGCAATGCTCATGGGGTTGGGGCTAGAGCGAAAGGCTTTAGAGAACTTTTCTTCAGACAGCCGTAGGGCAGCATCCGCAAGGGTGCGATCGGTAATATCGCGCACGATCGCCAACACTTCATCGCTGCCGCTAACCACCACGCGGGCTTCATAATCACGTCGGATCGATTCATCCGAAGACACTACTCCAGACCTGGCGTTGAACTGCTGATACAGTTCGCTGAACTTAGATTGGCCGCTAAAGCATAGCTGGTACTCAAAGTGCTGGGGTTGACCGCTGACTAATGTTTGTTCGACCCAATACATTCGTTGGTCAGCTAGATCGGGCGGTAGAACATCTCGCACATTTTTGCCAATTAGCTGTTGGGCAGGTAGCAGCAGAGCATCATCGTTATCAGCTTTGCAGTCTAGGTAAGTACCATCGCGCCGAATTCGAAACATGAGATCGGGCATGGCGTTTACCATAGCGCGATAGCGTGCCTCTGCTTGCTTACGAGCAGTTACATCGCGAATGCTAGCAACTCGAACCCGCTGCCCTCGGTAAGCAATGACCTTAGCCGACACCACTGCTGTAAACAATGACCCATCTTTACGGACTCCAACCGCTTCGTAGTCGTAGGGATCGTCGGGGTTAGCGAGCGATCGCCACCGTTCGCGAACCAGATCTAGCGATGCAGGTGCAACCAAATCTAGTACCGACATCCCAATTAATTCGGCTGTTGTATACCCCAACAGATCCTCTGCGGCGGGATTCACATCCAAAATTTGCTGAAAATCATGAATAATAACAGCTTCAAACGTGGCCTCAAAAAAACTTTTGAGCCGCTCTTCACTATCACGCAGAGCCACCTCAACCCGGTTGCGTTCTGTGACATCCTGAACGATAGACAGCACCTCGTTCTTACCACTGACGGCAATGCGCGCTTCGTAGTCGCGTAGGCCATCTGCACTCGGTAGCTGATAGGCACAGATCTGAAGTTGCCCCGTTGCCAAGGTGCGTTGAATTGCCCGGAGACAAAGTGCAGCCACGTCTGGGGGCAAGAAATCGGGCAGATACTTGCCTACGATATCTTCACGGGCAATGTGAATTAAATGTTCGCCATGAAAATCTAAATATTTGCCTTGATGATCTGAGCGAAACATCAAATCGGGACTGGCATCTAAAATCGCCCGGTAGTGGGCTGCGGCTTGCTCCGCTAGATTCTCATCTAACCCTAGCCCCAGAATTTGTCGTAATTGGGCAAAAGCAGCCTCGTCGCGACAGCACGCTCGCAATTTCTGGAGTTGGTCAATCCCGAGAACCATATGCTATTTGCCTATCTTTATAGATGATAGATGTTATTATCTACGCCTTTTTCTTTATACCTATTATTGACGTATGGCAAGACCGATTGACTCTCATTAAATTGTTTATTCGTTGACAATGGCGATCGCCAACGCTTGGATGGCGATCGCCCTATTGCCAGATGGTTTCTAGATCGGGTTGCAATTCTAGCAGCAGCAATTAGCAATTTAGGAATGATTTAAGCTGGGTTGCCCTAACGACCAAGATAAGCGGCAGCAGATAACTGTGGCAATCTCACCAAGATCTCTCGACCGTCCGCTTCATCGACTTTTTAGCTGGCTGGCATGAACTTAGACAATATACTCTTCCAACTCCTGGTGTAATGTTTGAAGAGCACTTTGCAAGTAATTTGAATGTATCCATCCAACATATCCCCCATAAACACACTTCCCAGAACGATCAGTAATGAATACATGATCAACGCCTACATAGTTTTTCCAAGTGTGAACAGCTATACCATTCTTGAAAAGAATATGAGGATGTGACTTAGGAAAATCTGCTTTGTTTGCATCAGTTATACCCTGCACTCTTTGAAATTGATTAACGAGTTGTATGACTGTAGGCTTGCTTACGTCTCTCGTGACACTGACTTCTATTGTCGCTATGACGTTTTCCTTTCCGCCTATGAGGTATGCACCTCGTTTTGAATACGAACCAGCAATCTCCCCATCGATATAAATCTCAAATCTTCCTAACCACTCATACTTCCCGGTCAGTAGCCTTGAAGGGTCATCTTTGATGGAGTCTGTGTTGACAACAAACGTCATCATATTGGTGCTCTCACAGAGGGATGAAGTGATATCAACGGTCGTCCCTGCTTTGAGCGCAAAATGTCGATCGTTTACAGTGATATGTCCTGTATCACGTACCTCAACTAAGCGTATTTGCACCAGGCTTGTATCCCGGACAGAGATCATGTTAGTTGCCATAATACTGTGTGGAATGGCTGTGCAATGAGTTGGCAAAGGTATAACAATCGTAGCTGCACATCTCTAATCTCTCCACAAACAGTCTCAATGCCTGAGCAACCGATAACCTTATGATTATGAACCACTCAGGTTCACCGACAATCTGGAACAACTGCCCAAACACAGGAACGATGCCAGCTAACTATCAGCTAGGCTTCCTGTGAGGCCTGAAGCCGATCTCACTCCGCCATCTCATCGGGTTGTTACTGACAAGTTTTTGCTAACCATGATTCACAATACGCAGCCAGACACCATACCTAGTTCTCAGTCAGATGCTGCGCCCAGCAACACGCCAACAATCTTGGCACTGGACTTTGATGGAGTATTGTGTGATGGCATGATTGAATACTTTCAAACGGCTTGGCGAGCCTACTGCCAGATTTGGCCAGGGGCCGATCAATCTCCACCAGACTCTTTGGCTCCCGCTTTTTATCGCGCCCGCCCCGTCGTGGAAACTGGCTGGGAAATGCCTCTAGTGCTGCGATCGCTATTATTAGGAACCCCAGAAGCGCAAATCTTACAAAATTGGGGGGCGATCGCCAAGCAGCTAGTGGTTAGCGAACAATTGAACCCTGATGACCTGACTGCCGCCGTAGATGGCACTCGCGATGAGTGGATCGCCACCGACCCCGACCACTGGCTCGCCCAACATCGCTTTTACCCCGGTGTGAGCGATCGCCTTGCTCGTATCGTCAACAGCTCTCTCTACACAGTCATCATCAGCACGAAAGAAGCCCGCTTCATTCGCCAACTTTTACATCAACACAATGTAGATATTCCCGATACACAGATTATGGGTAAAGAGATTCGCCAGCCTAAAGCCCAAACCCTGCGTTATCTATCCCAGCAGTTCAGCCAAAAAACTGGGTCTGACCCTAGCATCTGGTTCGTAGAAGACCGCTTTAAAACTCTACAAACCATCAAAACCCAGCCAGACTTAGCGACCGTTCAACTCTTCCTGGCAGACTGGGGATACAACACCGCCTCTGAACGCAACGCCGCCCACCAAGATCCGCAAATTCACCTGATTTCACTAGAGCAATTCAGCCAAGACTTTGACACATGGGTCATGTAAGCAGGGCATTGGACGTTGCCGATGCCTCACTTTCAGGACAAAGCTGCCTCACGTATACAACCCTCCAACAAACTCCCCATAGCCGTTGTAAATTTGGGTGGGCACTTCTTCCCAAGCAAACTGATTTCCTGGGCCAATCAGACGCTCTTTCTCTTGCGACCAGCGAATATGCGGTACATCTGGTTCCACATTGGCCTCAAACTTATATTCGTTCGGGCTGCGAGTATTCCAGAAAGTAGCGGGCTGAGTCGCTAAAAATTCAATTTTGACAAGCGACTTTGCGCCCTTAAACCCATATTTCCATGGCACCACCATGCGAATGGGTGCGCCATGTTGATTGGGTAGGGTATGTCCATAAATGCCCACGGCAAAAAATGCCAAATCGTTTGCCATTTCCTCAATTCGTAGCCCCTCAGTGTAGGGAAAGGGAAGAAACTGAGCGGGGGGAAAGGAGGGGCCTTTGGTTACATTTGGATCAAAATAAGAAGTAAATCGCACAAATTTAGCACTAGAGGTCGGTTCCACAGCCCTTAGTAACGCATTCATCGGAAAGCCTAGCCAAGGAACGACCATGGCCCAAGCCTCTACGCAGCGAAAGCGATAGATTCGCTCCTCTAACGGAAATTTTTTCTGTAAATCGTCCAAGTTGTAGGTAGTCGGGTTTTTGACTAGCCCTGACACTTCAACGGTCCAGTCGTCCGTTTGTAACGATTGGGCATTCTTCCAAATGGTTTTAGAGCTACCGTACTCATAGAAGTTATTGTAAGTTGCCGCCAAAATTTCGTTGGTTACAGGTCGTTCGGCATCGGCGAACACAGGGTTTGTCACTGCTCGCAACCTTTCAGTATTGGCTAGTTCTTCAGCAGTTGGCGCTTTTTGACAGCTCAATAGCGGCAAAGCAGAGCCGACAATTCCAGTTGCAGCCAAACCTTTAAGGAATCGCCGCCGATTCAAGAATATCGACTCAGACGTAATATCTTGTTCAAGCGACTGCCACGGTTTGGGCACATGGATGAAGGCCATAGAAACTCTTTCAGCTAGAACTTAAGTAGGTGGGCTTAATTAAATATAAGTTTCTAAGACCCTGTGCCGCCCGCACAGCGGGCGGCACAGGGTTTTAGAATTTGGTTTTTATTGAGGTTGAGCTACTTAAAACTTCTTAATATTTCTCTCAACTTCTTATCTTATAGCGATTCTGGCATTGCTCGATCCGACTATGAATTTTCTTTTGGATGACCTCTGAACACGCCTCCAAAAGCAATTTCACAGCTAAACCAGCCGCAGCCAATTCTAATAGGGGAGCGAGATGGTAATTATGAGCACAAACTGTGCATGGGCTGTTGATCCCCTTAGCCCCCTTAAAAAGGGGGAACTGGACTCAAAGTCCCCCTTTTTAAGGGGGATTTAAGGGGGATCTAAAACGTTTTGCTACTAACAATCAGACTTTTAAAACATCCTCTTAGATCATGCCGAGTTTAGGATTACCCCGCTTTTCAACCTATAGGCCAAGTTAGGGCTGAGGGGGATAAATCTTTCTAGAGAAAAAATCTGCTAAGGGGGGCAAGGGAGAATTGTTAGGACAAGATATGGTGCCAGAACTGCGAAGGTTGAGCCAAAGACTACAGGCTTTATCCGTAGATGTTACTACGACTGCATTTTCCTGAGATAGTTTGCAGGCGTAGAGATAAAGCCCTGCGCGCTGCCCCACATCGACGGTATGTAAGCGATAGTACAGCTCGCTACGGTAGTACATTCCGTCTTGGACACCATCATTAAACCAAAACTTAAAGGGAAAAAAATCTCCTTCATTGATGACTGGAGGCAACACAGGGTATCTGTCCTAACATCTTCTACTGTTCTGTAGTATAGACAAAACTATTGAGTAAGTATCAAGCTAAACGAACTGAATAGATGTAGAAACCATAAAGGCTACGTAAAAAGACGGATTCTTTATGTTTCTACATCATCTTTACTTCTGCCTGTAGTTTGGATGTCTATAGTCACTGGCGATCGCCCTATCTCATGACAACCTAATGACAACTGGCCTGCTGGCTCTGGCTGGGCGGCACATCCATTGCAGGGCTGGCACCAAAAAAACCAACGGGCTTTAAGATAAAGCCTGAGTAGGCTGTGGGCATCACTGGCCAATCTTCAGGACGAGGAATATGATGGTGGCCAAAATTGTACCAAACCACCACATCGGTATTGGCGATCGCCCGGTCTGCCTGAGTCCATTGGGGTAACCCTTCACCACCGGGGTGTTGATTGGGGTACCTGCCAGCCGGGTACTGCTCATCGGCAGCATAGGGCGTTACCCATAAGTGCTTGGCCATAAACCCTGCCCGTTTCATAATTGGAGAATCGGGGTGGGCAAAGGGGAGAATCGTATCGCCTGGAATGATTTTGAACCCAACAGGCTGCCCCAGACGGTTTTTCACATTGGGATTGACGACTTTCCAGTAGCGTCCAGCTAAAGGGTCAATAATCCGCTGTGCCGATTGCTCTGTGGGGAACAAGGTAGAAACGGCATAAAACGCGTTGCCCATCGGATTTTCAGAACCCATCGGCTCCGCTTCGGTATTGACCTCATAGACGGAGTTGTCACCGCCATCAATGTCAAAATCGAGCCGCATGCAGAAAAAGTGTTGATGGTTGATGGCATTGACTTCGGGAGCCACGACGGTTCCATACTTGGATGACCCCGCCAAACTGCCACAGAGTAAGATACCCGTCAGCTTAATCTCGTACTGAATAGTGCCATCTTGGTAAAAATACCAGAAGAAGCCATATTCATAGTTGTCAACGGTGGAAATAAAGGAGACGACCAGCCGACGCGATCGCCTCACCTCTGCACTGTCTCTCCGCCAGTCAGTATGCTTCCATAAAATGCCATAGTCCTCTTCGTGCATACAAATGGCATTTTCAATCACCGCCACATCGCCCCGACTGTTAGTCAAATGGGCATCAAAATAGTGAATATGACCCAAGCAGTCGCAGCCCAACTTGAGCGAGTTTGCCAATAGACCGACCCCATGTTCGCCGACATCAAAGGCATTTTTACGATAGTGCTGAGGGCGCGGATCGCCATAGGGAACGACCATTTCTGCCATCGAAGCCCGGTAGAGAATGGAGCGCAGTCGTCCCTCGTCTTCGTAACCCACGGTATGAAGCACAACACCTTCACGAGGGGTAAAACCAATCCGGAAGCTCCATTTTTGCCAGCGCACGTGGTGCCCATCGACGTGAAAGCTAGGCCCATCCGGTTGAGTGATCTGGAGTGGTTTGATGTCGGTGCGAAACTCGGTACGAAACTGAGCTTCATACTCTCCGGCTTCCGGTGGGGGTGGCACAACTCCCAGATCTTCAATTCGGATGACCTCCATTTTATTGAGGTCGACTACGGGGATCAATCCATCAAGAGGGCGGGCGTAGGCGTTGCTGTTGGGCGTGGCGCGTACATAGCACAGGCAGCGGGAAAAGCGGATACCCACCTCGTCGTCAAATCCAAAATTACCGGGTGCCCAGGGGTCTACCATCACCCGATCCAAATCGGTGATGCCGCGTTTGGCCAGCGCATCTCGAAACCCAGGATGCGCTTTAACCACTGCTTCGCATTCCACCAATTCATCTGCCATGATGTTGGGCTGCACGCCAGGGATATGCGCCCAGTGGCTAACAGTGCCGCGAGTCAAGGACGCGATCGCCTCATAGGTGTTACCCGTTGCGTTATCGAGCAAGATTAAAAATGCCTCACGCTCAAACGCATCGCCCTCTCGGTAGCTGAGCACAGTCGCCTTAGGGGGTTCGTGCAAAACCACACAAGGAAACCGAATGCGATCGCCCAAAGAACGCTCTGCCCTCACAAGCGCGACAGCAGCGGCAATTTCGTCTGCGGTCAGCGGTTCAAGGGGATGAGATCCGGCAGGAAACTGAGAAGATACACTGGTAACTTCGTGAGCTTGGGTCATACGCTACATCCCTGGTAACTAAACATTCCTGTAACTTATTTCCTGTAACTTAATTTCCTGGCAGCTTATTTCCTGGCAGCTTATTTCCTGGCAGCTTATTTCCTGGCAGCTTACTTTTCTGACAGCTTATCGAACTAACCCAGCGTCCTCTAGAAAATCTGCTCTAGAGAGCCTGGTTCAACCTTTCGACAAGCCACAGCCTTTCACACAGTATTTACACAGTTATGGGCGGCAGGAGACTCCTACCGCCCAAACTAGTTAAAATCCGCTAGCGGCCACGCTTTTCGCGCTCTTGACGACGGCGATCGCGCCATTCTACAGCGGTTAAGTAAAGCACGCCTCCTGTAATGGACAGCATTAGCACTAGTGCGGTGATTGCCAGAATGCTCAGGGGAGATACTTCGACATCCATACCCAGATTTAAGTCCAGACTGTTGAGACCTGTTAATCGATTGAAAGCTAAATGCTAGTAGATTGGTGCTCTAAAAGCCGTTTCGACCCCAAATGACCAGCGAAATGGAGAACGTAAAAACTACCAGCAGCGAAACCCAGCCCAAAGACAAAATATCCATGATGGTATTTATCTAAACGATACGTTTTGAACAAATCTTCATTCATTGCCTAGTTTACAAGTTTACAGCGCTTTGCGCTTACATGGTTAATCCCCACATCAGAGGGAAACTGCACCACGACGCGGCTGCGATCGCCACCTCTCCTACGCTGTAGCCTCTCCTACGCTGTAGCAAGAGCAAGAACCGCTGATTATCTACCGCGACCTGCTAAGTAGTTCAACCTAAATAAAAACAAGATTCTAAAAGTCTGCGTCGCCCGCTGCGCGGGCGGCACAGACTTTTAAGGTTTTATATTTAATTACGCCCATCTACTTAGAAAGTGCCAAGTACCCAATCTCTTCTGGCGTGTCTTCTAGGTCATCCAAACTGGTTTCATAGTAGGCAATGGTCTCTACTAATTCTGGCTCCAAGGCGTCTGGAGCAACGTTTAGGGTCGCTATATCTTCTAGGGCGATCGCCTTAATGGCACCCCTAGGGGCGATCGGCAATTCAAACAAGGTTTTTGCGGCTGCACATGCGCTCCACTGTCCCTGAACCGATGCCCCCAACAGGTCACATTGACCACCGCGCCGACCCTCTGAACGATAGTAACAACAACGGCAGCAAGCTGAGACGCTATGAGTGACATGGGTCATCGGAAACGCTACCTAATAGTGCTAGTGAAATAGTGAAGACAATAGGAACTGAATTCTCAATGCTATTCTCATCGACCCTTTTGGTTCACTATTGACCAAGTCATGGGGTGTAATGATTAATAGGCCAGGGCTATAGCGATCCCAAAGAAAAACCGAAGTTTTAGATTGCTTTCAAGATTGAAAACACAAACACTGCACGATGCTTAGTATTCCCATAATTTCAACTTATGCTTGAGTAGAGACATAAGAGTTTAAACGGGCAAGATGCCGTCTCACAAGAAGGTTGAGCCTCAAGAAGGTTGAGCCTCAAGAAGTTTAGGTTTAGAAGGTTGCACATCGCGTTTAGTTTAGGATTCTTGCGCGAGGCATTTTTGGCACAGCTAGGAAATGATTCACATTTTTGAATCGCATTTCCGTAAAAGATCTACGCTATAGACACAAAAATATAAAAACTTTTTGGGTAGTCCTAAATTGGTAAGGATTTTTTGCTGGGCGGGCGAAGCCCGCCCAGCAAAAAATCCTTACCAATTTAGGACTACCAACTTTTTGAAGTGTCAGCGTTGGACGTGTTTCCCAAAAGGCATGACAAGCTCAGGACTATTAGACCTCCAGACCTCGTGCGTGAATCGTTTCCCAGCGAAGCCGAGAAACGATTCACGCCCTCAAAAAAGGTATTCATGCAGGAGGTCTATTGTTTTGGATAAATTCAAGCAAGCTAAAACCGTAACTACGAAGTCGCAGAAATTGCTTGGGTTAATTACCAGCGTTTGGCTGCACACAGAGCACAGACCGCCCAGCGTTGCAGTTCGCCTTGAGGCGTAGGACAGCGGCATGTAGGGCAGAGCGGTAATTGACGCGATCGCTCCTGTACGCGTTTTGCCCATGCGTCAAAAGCCGTTTTAGGATCGCATGGGAGTGACGTAGAGAGCCTCGACGAACCCAGTTGAGGCAGAGCTACGTGGCTGGGATGGGCTTGCCATAACTTAATCTGCTCTGACGTTTCTTCAATTGCCGCATTCGGGCGAGAGGGACGCTGCCACAAAGCTGTAGAAAATCGAATATCGACGAGGGGACTAGACACTCGACCATTTAGCTTTGCTAAAATGCGCTGCCGTTCAAACATTAAGTTTTGTGCCCAAGCGGAGCTGGAGGTGGCAACTTGCAACACCTGTCGCTGGATAGAAATTGGGCGAGTCTGAGCCGCTACTGCTGAACCTACAGCGTCTAGCCAGCAGGCCACCACGCCTTGAAAGTGCTGTCTCGCTTGCCAGTTCTCCTGAGTTTCTAGAACCCCTAACACCTGATGGAGTGATGTAAGTGCCATGAGAACCTCTGAGCCGTAGAACTCCAAGCCATCAAAGTAGATCTTAGTAGATCTTTATAGCCATAGTCATAAAGCTTAGGACATGCCAGCGTCATTCCCGCGCAGGCGGGAATCCACCCCCGCACCTATCGAGCAGATAGATTCCCGCCTGCGCGGGAATGACAGGGAGGCGTCCTATTGATCATGTCTACCGCTATACAAAGAATACTGAGCATGAATTTTGAGCATGAATTTTGAGCATGAATTTAAAGAAGGCATGCAAGTCTGTTCTTAGGCGTGCAAGTCTGTTCTTAATTGGTCGCTTCAAGGGGCGATCGCCAAGCCAATTATGTATTCCAGAGGCTAGTTGAACACAGGTGCAGCTTGAACGGGTGAGGTGGGTATTTAGAAAATTGCCTTAAGCGGTGACTGAATCGTTTTTCTATTTGATCGTTAAACTTGAATTCTTTAATGAATACAACTAATGTAGACGTTCGGAGCTTATGTTTATACAGACCCTCCTCAAGGCAACCAATCGTTCGGTTTGCTCATGTTCAGTTACACGCTCCATTTTGTCACTTAATCCCTTTTTGTCACTGGCAGGAGTCCTGCGATGCGTCGGTCATCTTCTCTGAAATCCCAGCCTTTCTCTCAGCAAACCTTACACCCAGTTTTACAGGCGATGCTTGGAAATCTGGATGTTCAATTGGATGAGGAGTTAGCGCGGTATCGTCGCCAAAATGGTCGCCGGGGAGGTCAGACGAATTTAAACCGTCAAAACCCTCTACCGCAGGTTCCTCTGACTCCCCTTCCTGTAGTAGACGAGACTGTTGCCGCTCTTCCTACTGCAAAGACTGGAAAGCTATCTACGGCGGCTTCTACAGAGCCAGATGTGACATCTTCACCCACGTCATCCTACAGTCAAGCAGTTCATACAACCCCTGACTTAAGCATTGCTGGATTGCCCTTGGCGATCGCTTCTGAGCCTAATTCGCCTTCAACCGCCCCCTACGCATTGCCTCCCAAGGTAGCAATGCTCAACGTGCATCCCCAAACGGATGATCGGATGGTAGATTCAACAGCATCTTCAGCAGACCTCGTCGCCGACAGCAGAGATGCTTGGGAGCCTGATGACTATTTAGAATCTTCAGAACATCTGTTACAGAGCTTGGCCGACGAAGAGGTGGAGTTGCGGACAAGCCAAGAGCCAGGTATGCTTCAGAGCCTTTTAACTCCCCTGGGGATCGGTTCGATGCTCCTGTTATTGCTGTCTAGCGTTACCTTTGGCTATCTTTTAATGAATCCATCTAGCATGAGCTTCTTGAGTCTAGGAGCTAATCAACAGACCTCTGCTCCCAATTTGGCAACGGGTAGTGATAGTGCTGGTACATCAGGGGTGCCAAATGCCGCTGTAACGGGGCAAGAGGTATCACCTAATTTGTCTGCTCAAGAGTTTCCTGAGGTAAACCTTGATACCCTGAGCACGCTGCCCAAAACCACGGCGATCGCCCCATCAAATGCACCACTTACAGACGCATCGGCACTGGGAACAGGTTCATCTGTCGCCACAACTCCTGCTGCCAGCCCCGGCTTAAATTCTCGCCCTGACCCGTCAGGGTCTCAATCTGTCTCTAGGGCATCTGCGTCCACAAATTCAGCCACAAGCTCGTCCCGCACCAGTCAAGCTACAGCTTCAACGGCATCTCCGTCTTCGCGTGCTAGAACTGTTGACACCCCATCTCAGCAAACTCGACCCCGTAGAGCGGCTGCTCCTGCTCGCACAGCGACTAGCTCGTCTCGCCCTCCTGCGGCTAATGCTACCAATGGGCGGACATCCTCCCCAGCCCCCTCACCACAGCGGGTTGCGACCCAGCCGAGCCAGCCCCGATCACAGGCTCCTGCACCAACCGTTGCTACTGCTCCTCGTGTCCCTGCGGTAGTTACCCCTGCTCCCAGCCGTTCTACACCTGATTCAACTGCTTCCCCATCCGCTGCCCTAACGTATTATTACGTCGTCATGGACTTCAGTGGCGATCGCAGCTTAGAGCAAGCGCGTCAGGTCGTTGGCGATGCATTTTTACGAAACTTCTCAGATGGCGCTAAAATTCAATTTGGTCGTTTCGCAGACCGCGAACGCGCCAGCGCGCTGGCGCGTGATTTGCAAAGCCAAGGCATTTCTGCACGAGTTTACCAACCCTAAGCTTGCTCTTGCTCGCTCACCCTCAGGATTTGGCATGTCTAAACTTGGGTTGCGATCGCGCCTCTTTTTCTCCCACTTTATTGTCATGATTGTGGGGCTAATTACCATCACTGTCATTGGCAAATTTTCGTCGCCCCGGTTCTTTGTGGTGTACTTAGATCACATCGAAGGCAATATTCTCAGCATTCGGACGCTCAGAACCGAGCTAATGCGAGGCTTTGAGCTAGCGTGGACGCGAGGTGCGCTATGGTCATTAGTCATGGGCGCTACAGCAGCAGGTACCCTTAGCTACTTGGTCTCCAAGCGAATCGTGCAGCCCCTGATTCAAATGGAAGAAATTACCAAAAAGTTTGCCTCCGGAGAGCTAGACGAGCGGGTACCCGACAATGAAATTCCTGAGCTGAATCAGCTCGCCTCTAGTTTCAACCGCATGGCCGCCGATCTAAAAGGGGTTGAGCACCGCCGCCGCGAACTCGTTAGCGACCTCACCCATGAACTCCGCACCCCGTTAACAGTACTAGAGGGCTACCTAGAAGGCTTAGCCGATGGCACAATTGAATCCTCGCCTGCCGTCTATGAACTGTTGAGCAAAGAAGCAAGCCGAATGCGACGGTTAGTCAACGATTTACAAGAACTCTCAAAAATTGACGCAGGCTATCTTCCGATTGATGCTCAACAAGTCGATCTCTATCCCCTGTTAAATTCGGTTATCCAGCGCTTCTCTGATCAGCTCCTGACCCAAGACAACCCTCATATTTATCTCGACTACCCGCTCGAGACCCCTCTGGTACTGGCAGATCCGGGTCGAGTAGAGCAAATTTTGGTTAACCTACTCAGCAATGCTCTCCGCTATACGTCTGTAGGCAGTATTACCGTGAACGTATGGCACACCGAAACCCAAGTGTGGATTGCGGTCATTGACACCGGGCAAGGAATTTCACCCGACGACTTACCTCACGTGTTCGATCGATTTTGGCGCGCCGATCGATCGCGCAATCGACACTCTGGCGGCACAGGTATTGGCTTAGCTATCTCTCGCCGCTTGGTAGAACTGCAGGGAGGCGTAATCGACGCTGACAGTGAACTGGGAGTGGGCAGCATCTTCAAATTTTCTCTACCTCTAGCCCATATGGGGTGAGCTAAGAACTAAATTTTCCCAAGTTATCCCTTTGGTAATCCTAAATTGGTAAGGATTTTTTGAGGGGCGGGCTTCGCGCGCCCATCAAAAAATCCTTACATCAATACCACTACCAACGAATGGGTCAGGGGGTAACTTGGGGTAACTTACCCTGCTATTTACCAGAATTAGGCAGCAGCGGACGCATCACCATAAACCCCGCTCCAAATGCCGTTAGGATAATGGCCAATACCGTAAACCACAGCCACAGACCACTTAAGTCTCTAGGAGAGTTGGCTGGATTTCGCAGAGACTGCATAGGATCATGCTGTTCAGTGAACAGATGATTTGTCAGCCCCTCTGGTTCTAGGATAGGAAAGTTGGGGAAAGATACTTGTCCTATTGAAGGTTTAGCAGTTCCTGATGGCTGAACCGATGGCTTCAACCGTACACTTGTCGGTCGAATCTGCTCTGCTACTGCTTCAGCATTAGCACGAGCGGACTCTGAAGGAGTACCCCATGGGGGCTGAGGCGAGTCAACAACGTGCTTCAGGTTTACCATCGAACCTGATAGGCGCTCGATCTCTTGACGAAATTGTTGATTTTGACGGGTTAGCTGCTGATTTTGAGCATTGAGTGAATCTAGCATGGCCTTACTAGCCTGCAACTCAGCAGACAACTCTCGATACACTGAAAGCGGCACCGTTGGTGAATAGCTTCCCGGATTGGAACCCTGGCTTGAACTCCCCGAATTCTGTATGGAAGGGTCAGGGCTTGAATTTGATTTCATCGGTCTAGTATTTGTTTAAATTTAGATCGGAAGATGCTACAAATATAGGCCTAAAACGAGTTGAACTTGTCACAATTTAAGCCAAGTCATCCAAAAGTCTTGCCATATCTCCTTACACCATGAAACTTGCCCTCCCTCCTAGATTCGGCCGGCTCAGATCCCGCTGGCGACAACTGCTGCCCATTTTGCTGGTGGGATTCACTATGCTGTTGAGCAGTTGCAACCCCGCCCAGTTCCAAATCCAAGCTGCTGAGATTCCCCAGTTGGTAGACGCTGAGATCAGCGATCCAAAAACCTTCAACAGCCCTATGAGTAACGAGGCCAACCCTGTGTTTGGGTTGATTCAGGAGGGGTTACTTACAACCAATGGTCTGACAGGCCAACTGGAACCTGCACTAGCAGAATCTTGGGATGTTTCCGACGATCAGCAACGTATTACCTTTACGTTGCGAGAGAGGTTGCAATGGTCTGATGGAGAACCGCTGACCGTGGATGATGTGGTGTTTAGCTTCAACGACATTTACTTTAACCCCGAAATTCCCAGTGGCGAGAGCGACATTCTGCGGGTCGGCAAAGACGGCGTTTTCCCCAGCGTAGTCAAACTAGATGATCGCCGGGTAGAGTTTCGCTCTCCAGAACCCTTTGCCCCACTACTGCGCTACGCCGGAGGCATTGCTCTTTTACCTAAACATGCGCTGGCTGAATATGTCTTCTCCACTGGCGAAGACGGGAAACTACGCTTTTTATCTGTTTGGGGCACCGACACGCCCCCTCAGGAAATCGTTAGCAATGGGCCGTTTCGACTGCTAAGCTATCAGCCAGCCGAACGCATTATTTTAGAAAAAAACCCTTACTATTGGCGCAAAGATGCTCAGGGAAATACCCTACCCTACATTGAGCGGTTCGTAATTCAAATTGTTGATTCCGTCGATACGGAACTGATGCAATTTCGTTCGGGCGGCTTAGACGTATTAGCAGTTCCAGCTAACTATTTTGCGCTAATTAAGCGAGAAGAAAAGCGAGGTAACTTCACTATTTATAATGGCGGACCCACTTTAAGTACCACCTTTCTCGCCTTTAACCTCAACCAAGGAAACCGGAACGGTAAGCCGCTAGTGTCCCCGATTAAATCTCGCTGGTTCAATACCCTAGAGTTTCGGAAGGCAATAGCTTTGGCGATCGATCGCAAGACGATGATTACTAACATCTATCAGGGTATAGGTGAGACGCAAAACTCACCCATTTATCGCCAAAGCCCCTATTATTTGTCACCGCAAGAGGGTTTGTCAGTGTATGATTACGACCCCAAAGCGGCTAAGGATCTATTGCTAAAAGCAGGCTTCAAGTATACCGACTCTCAGCAGTTGGTTGATGCCGATGACAATCCTGTGCGATTTACATTGATTACTAATGCAGGAAACAAAATTCGTGAAGCAATGGGAGCACAGATTAAGCAAGATCTGGCCAATATTGGTATCTTGGTAGACTTTCAACCCGTTGCCTTCAATACGCTAGTTGCAAAACTATCAGACACGCTGGACTGGGAAGCTCATATTTTGGGTTTTTCAGGGAGTGGGGTAGAACCCGATGGTGCTCGCAACGTGTGGTCGGTAAATGGCACGCTCCATGCCTTCAACCAAGGGGCACAGCCCGGTCAAGACAGCTTGGAAGGGCGCAGCGTATCTGACTGGGAAGAGAAAATTAGTCAGCTTTATATTGCCGGCAGTCAAGAACTAGACGAAACCAAACGCAAAGCTATTTACGCTGAAACTCAGAAGCTTGCCCAAGAGTATCTACCGTTTATTCATTTGGTTAATCCTCTGGCGTTGTCTGCGGTGCGAAATCATATTGAGGGGATTAAGTTCTCAGCGTTGGGTGGGTCACTCTGGAACGTGCATGAGTTAAAGATTGGAGAACGCTAACAAGACTGCGTTGAGTCGAATATACGTAGCACCGTATTTTCAATGAAGCATTGCTACTCTACCTGCGATCGCCAATTGCCTTGCCTAGATAAGCAGAAGGCGATCGCTTCATTGCAGCTTGATACAAAAAGCACGAACTTTATGAAGGGCATCAGGAATTGACGATAAAAATAATGTAGAAAGTCTCAGGGCTAACGTCTCTGCCTAGACGGAGCCATTGGTGGTTGCGTTTCAAGTATGGTGTTTATTTTTCTAGAGGTAGCTTAGCGAACTTCTCAGAAAAATAAATAGCAACTCTAGAACCCGCCCTCGTTAGTTCTGAAGATTGTTTTCTGGTGTCGCAGTGAGCGGCCTAGATTGTGGTGTGTGCATCTACGCGTGCCATGTGCCTTCTTCGGGCATTAGATATGGCATTTAATATCAACGTTCCTTTTAAAACGGCTACTTCTTTGGAGAATGACACTTCAAAGCGTGAAAGCTGGAACCTGAATATTCCTACAGCGTCCTGACTAGTTAGTCCTGAATACCGGGAACACTAGCAGTAAGCGTTAGTAGAAGTAGAAAAGCCCCCTTGTTATCTGGAGCAACTGAGACGATTACTATGCCAGCAAAACCCTTCTTCGCTGACGCCGAGTACAACGAATCCTCCAATGGCTTCGATTTTCAACCGGATAGCGCCACCATGCATGAACCTGACCTAGAAACGCAGCTTACCGAAGATATGGTGAGCTTGGATATGGAGTTTGCCAATTCTACTAACTCGGGCAAGGGAGCAGGGCGGCGCACTACGGATTTAGTGCGGCTATACCTCCAAGAGATTGGTCGGGTTAGGCTGTTAGGGCGTGATGAAGAAGTTTCGGAAGCTCAAAAAGTTCAGCGCTACATGGGGCTTCTGGAGCTTTGTACCGTGGCTGCTGAGAAGGGAGACGAGTTACTACAACGGTACGCTCAATTAGTTGATGTACACGACCGTCTCACCTCAAACTTAGGACATCGCCCTTCCCTAGAGCGGTGGGCTGTAGCTGCTAGCATTTCCGTCACTGACTTAAAACCTACGTTGGCAGAGGGAAAACGCCGCTGGGCAACTCTGGCCGACAAGCCTGTTGAAGAGTTAGAGCGGCTACAGATAGAAGGAGTGGCAGCAAAAGATCACATGATCAAAGCCAACCTGCGGTTGGTGGTATCAGTTGCCAAGAAATATCAAAACCGTGGGCTAGAACTACTGGATCTGATCCAGGAAGGCACGCTGGGCTTGGAACGGGCTGTAGAGAAATTTGACCCCACTAAAGGCTATCGCTTTAGCACCTATGCTTACTGGTGGATTCGCCAAGGCATTACCCGGGCGATCGCCACCCAAAGTAGGATTATTCGTCTCCCTGTCCACATCACTGAAAAGCTCAACAAAATCAAGAAAGCGCAGCGCAAAGTTTCCCAAGAGAAAGGACGCACGGCTACCATTGACGACATTGCTGCTGAGTTAGATATGACCGCCATTCAGGTGCGGGAAGTCTTACAGCGGGTTCCTCGCGCTGTTTCCCTTGAAACCAAAGTTGGTAAAGAGCGCGACACAGAATTGGGCGACTTGTTGGAAACAGAAGGAGCGTCTCCTGAAGAAACCCTGATGCGTGAATCTTTACTACGCGACCTGCAGCAACTGCTTACCGACCTCACCAGTCGCGAGCGAGATGTCATTCAAATGCGCTTTGGGCTAGGCGATGGACAGCCTTACTCATTAGCAGAAATTGGTCGCGCCCTCGACTTATCGCGGGAACGAGTTCGTCAAATTGAAGCCAAAGCGCTCCAAAAACTGCGTCAGCCCAAACGACGCAACCGTGTTCGGGATTATCTAGAGTCATTGTCGTAAAGCTCGGAAACAAGCGTAAAGCTCGGAAACAAGATAGAGTCCCGGAGTCCAAGAGACTCTGGGACTCTATCTTGTTTAAAGATTAAAGCTTAGCGTGGAAAAAATGGTGCCCTGGAACCGACGGGTATCAAGACTTTCAAAGCAACATCCTATCTTTAGGATTGCCCACTTGCCACCTGTATGACCTGAAACAGGGCTGATACATTGGCTGGATCGGCATCTCCCGTATCAGAAGCTGCTGTCAAAGAAGCAAGACATGGAAAGACATTCAGATTGGCAATTTGATTGGCCGCTTGAGTATTTTCTGAAGTAAGTGTGATGAGGGGCAATGCAGCAAGGTCAGGATAGTGGCTCAGTTGGGTTAAGTATTGTAGAGGGTTAGGCAATACACCGTTTAGCAAGACGACATTGGGGTGCCAAACGCGAGCTAGTAGATCAGCTTGCTCTAAGTCGTCTACCTCTAAAACTTGGCAGGGATAAGCATGTAGCAGGATCGCCAGATCAGGGGGGAGGGAGGCTGATGGCTCTCTGAAAGTAGACGGGTCAGAGCCACAAGAGCTTATTTGCACAGGGGACGCATCTATTTCTGATAATGTCCCAATCCGAAGATGAAGGACAGTTAACGTTCCGGAAAATGTGCTGGGCTTTGCCAGGGGTGGAGCTGAGTAAACGAGAGAAATTGGCTGCAAAAGAGTCTCTAAGCTTTGTTGCAACACATCGAGCCGAATCGGAAGACTCAAAAAATCTCGGGCACCACTAGCAAGTGCTCGTTTTTTTTCGGCGTGGGTGCCCGTGACCAAAATTGGGATGGCGCGTGTTTCAGGGTTTGCTGTAAGCAATGTGAGAACGTCCCATCCGGATAGCAGCGGTAACAGAGGGTTGAGAAACACTGCGACGGGTTGCAGACAGCGAATTTTCTCGAGGGCTTCGGTTCCCGATCGCGCGATCGCCACCCTGTAGCCAAGTTGACCTAAATAAGCGGTCAACTCTTCTAAAAATCTAGGTACCGATTCCACAACCAAAACTAGTCGCTGTACAGCCAGGGGAGCCGTTTGTGACTTTTCTACTGAGTTAACACTAGCGATATGAGCCATGTTGGGTGGCAGCAGCAGTGTAAAACGGCTACCCTTTCCGTCGACTGACGTAAACGTCACTTCTCCGCCGTGCAGGCGGGCTAATCGCTGAGTTAGCACTAACCCTAACCCCGTGCCTTCAAATTGACGGGTAAACGGGTTTTCTAGCTGCTGAAATTTCTGAAAGATTAGATGCTGTTTATCGGCTGGAATCCCTATTCCTGTATCCCATACCGTAAAAGCCAGCCATCCATCCCAGGATTCTACATCTAGCCCGGTCTTTCCGTCAGGTGGCGTAAATTTGAGCGCGTTGGTTAATAAGTTAACCAACATCTGGCGCAGTCGCAAATCGTCTGCAATAATTTGCTCCAAGCCGGGTTGAATGTTCAAATTGAACGAGGGAGCAGGGGTTCGGGCTATCTCTCGCTGGGGTTCCGCCACACTCTCAGGGAGCTGAAGCTGACAGGCTTGTTCGTAGGCGCGTTGACAGACCGATTGAATCGAGACAGATTCCATGACTAAATCTAGTTGGTCTGTTTCAATTCGCGTCAAATCTAAGATGTTGTTCACAATCATCATTAAATGACGACCGCTTTGATAAATGAGCTGAGCATAGCGTTTTTGGCGATCGTTTAAGCCACCAATGGCCTGATCTTTGAGTAAACTAGACAGCCCCAGTACGGCGGTGAGGGGTGTTTTCAGCTCGTGACTAATGCAGGATAAGAATTCATCCTTCAGCCGATTAAGCTGCGTCAGATCCGCATTCTTCGCAGCAAGTTCTTGGGTAATGTGTTGTTGATCAGTAATATCTTGAGCTAAAAATAACCATAGTGTTTCGTTACCTCGACTGGCTAAGCTTTCGGCGGCAGAGGCAGTACCGAGAGGCACCTTAACAAACTGCCAGATGCGTTCCTGAGCATCATCTAAGGAACAGACACAGATGCCATTTTCGGGCAGTGCATCTAACTGGCAGGTGGGGAGAGGAATGGTGGTAGCCATCCGGGGGTGCCGCACATCCCATTGATTGGCCGACGGATGGGAATTGGTGGCGCTAGGCAGGTGAGAAGTCGGATGGCTATCCGTTGACAAGATCTGGTCTTGTAATGCCAATTCGGAGAAACTATGGCGATCTTCAATTCGACGGGCGTATAGCTCATCAATTGAGAGATTTTCGGAGATAACATCCAGGGCGATCGCGTCTGAGGCCGCTGTTTCATGGGCATATAGCAACGAGCCGAGCTGCTCATGCCAGGTGCAGTTTTGGGTTAAAACCTGGCCGCTACTGGTCTGTAGCATCAACGGCAGGGGCAACTGATTCAAGAGAGGAATGAGGAGAGGAAGGGGGATCGCGGGGAGAGGGGATATAGAAGGCGATTGCTCAACTGTCGGGGTGGGAGAATTGATTTGAGCTGAGGGATCTAGAGAGAAAGTGGGAGGAGCAGAGAAAGTGGGAGGAGCAGAGAAAGTGGGAGGAGCGATCGCATCGCCTGTCAATGTTAGAGGGGTAGGTGTTGCAGGGGTGAATGTTACAGGGGCAGATGCTGCACTCCACACAGCCGGAAGGCAAAGTTGATCAGACAGAAACGTCCATAGGCGGGGTTGGTCAAGCAACCCCAAATAGTGGCCATTAGCGTCTACTACAGCCCAGGGCTGTGGTTCAGTCGCATGTAGGTGTTGCCAGACTTGGTGTAGCTCCCAATCAACAGGTAGATTTGCAAGCGGCAGTAGCGCTACCCGTTGCAAGTCTAGATTTGCATCTGTAAAGTCTTGCAGGGATGCTTGCAGATTAACGGATGAGGGCATTTCAGATGATGCTGCCCAGACTCTCTTGAGCAGATAAGCCGTCAAAATGTTTAACCGCAGCAGTCGAGCGGGTAGCGGCGCAGGATAGTGCGCGATCGCGTGTTCATAGCCATGCTCGACAAAGAGAGCCAGCACTGTAGCTAAGGATTCAGTAACGGCAATTATTGGAACTGGCTGAATGAACTCTCGAAACGATGGATGAGACATAAATGCAGCTCAGCAGGCTCAAGCAAGGGCTGGCAAGAAAATGGTTCGAGGTAGTTGAGCAATTAGGCAGTAGGCGATCGCACCTGCTGCCCCTTCCCAGACAGACACAGAAGAAAAGCAGTTACCAAAGTACAAATTCAGGACACGAGATCGCTTCTCACATCCTGAATTCATTTCAGCGCCAGATTCTAAGACCAAAGGGGAAGCAACGTTGTAAGTGCCGCTATTTTAGCTAAAACTGAATTACCAAAGAGTGCTAAGTAGATGGGCGTGATTAAATACAAAACCTAAAAAGTCTGCGCCGCCCGCTGCGCGGGCGGCGCAGACTTTTTAGAATCTTGTTTTTATTTAGGTTGAACTACTTATCTCTCGTCTTACTTAATCATGGCGTAATTTTTAGTAGCAAAGAGACTTGGTTTTACAATAAGATCCTAAATATTTCAGTACTCATTATTGCTTTTTGTAAAGATCTGTTTCGTTATCCCCGTGTCTCCTGTTTAAATTAACCTCTTGTTGCCGTCAAACCCTTGCTTTCCATTAGCACCTTATTACTCTCTGATAGTCTGGCGTACGCGCTGCTGCGCGTCTGACAAGACGATACGATTACGAGCAACACACGCGATCGCTATCGTATTACTGAATTCGGAAAACCACAGGAACTACTGAACTACTTAAGACAAGAGCGCCAAACGGTAGACTGCTTGCTGCTGGAATCCAGTTCAATCGTTGCTCCACTGCTTCATCAGCTACGAGAGCAATCTATCCTCCTGCCTGTCATTATTCTGGAGCCAGAGGAGTCCGCAAGGCTGCTTAAAGTGCCACCAGAAACTACAACAAGGCCTGAGCTGTCATCTAACACACTCATGGATAGCACCTCTGATCTCGCTCTTTATCACCGGGCAATTCTACATATCCCCGTTACCCAGATCCATCGGTTAGAAACACTGGTGGAAGAGGCGATCGCCAATTTTCTTAAACTCTCTCCAGTCAGTTACTTTTGTGCCCTTGATTCACCAACTAACCTAACGACAGCAGCCTATTCCCCTCTAATTCAACAGCAGCGGCGTTTAGCCGACAAACTACGCGAGCGTCTAGGTTATTTGAGCATTTACTACAAAAGAGATTCCGCCCACTTCGTCCGCAACATGGCTCTAACTGAGCGTCACGAATTTTTACAACAGTTAAAAACAGACTATCGTGAAATTATTCTCAATTATTTTATAGACGACCCTTATCTCAATGAGAAAATCGACAGCTTTGTCAACCTAGCTTTTTTTGCCGACGTTCCAGTGGCTCAAATTGTTGAAATTCATATGGAGTTAATCGACGAATTTTCTAAGCAACTTAAGCTAGAAGGTCGCAGCGACGATATTTTGCAAGACTATCGCCTAACCTTAATTGATACAATTGCCCATCTCTGCGAGATGTACCGTCGCTCTATCCCTAGAGAATCCTAATATCTTTACCAGTCATAGTTCTTGCCAGCAATCTTTCTTCTGACTCATGAGTCCCCTGAAAAAAACTTACGTTTTGAAGCTCTACGTAGCTGGAAATACCCCCAACTCAGTACGGGCACTCAAAACCCTGAATCAAATATTGGAAAACGAGTTTAAAGGGGTCTATGCACTCAAAGTGATTGATGTCCTTAAAAACCCGCAGTTAGCCGAGGAAGATAAAATTCTCGCTACCCCAACTCTGGCTAAGATTCTGCCACCCCCTGTACGTCGTATTATTGGTGACCTCTCCGATCGAGAAAAGGTCTTGATTGGTCTAGACCTTCTGTATGATGAGTTGAACGAAGATGAGGCAGACTTCTGATCCCACTTCAAGCTTCAGAAACAGGCTGCTACATTCGTTGATTTATTAATTTTTTGTCAAAAATTTTGTTTCAATTACAAAAAACGCTGTAACACAGACATGACGGGAATAAACCAATCTGGTCAGCAAAATGGGGCAACCCGTCCAGGCATCCAAAAAATCAGCACGTTAATTGAGGGATTCGACGATATCAGTCATGGTGGCTTACCCATTGGTCGGTCTACCCTCGTCAGTGGCACCTCTGGTACAGGAAAAACGCTATTTGCAGTGCAGTTTGTCTACCACGGCATCATTTATTTTGACGAAGCTGGAATTCTAGTCACCTTTGAAGAATCTCCCGCCGATATTATTAAAAACGCCTACAGTTTTGGCTGGGATCTCCAAAAATTAATAGACGACGGCAAGCTATTTATTTTAGATGCCTCTCCTGATCCTGAAGGGCAAGAAGTCGTTGGCAGCTTTGATTTATCCGCTTTAATTGAACGAATTCAGTATGCCATTCGCAAATATAAAGCCAAGCGAGTATCGATCGACTCGGTGACAGCAGTGTTTCAGCAATATGCGGCTGTTTCCGTTGTGCGGCGAGAAATTTTTCGATTGGTTGCTCGTCTTAAGCAGGTAGGGGCAACCACCATTATGACAACAGAGCGGGTCGATGAATATGGCCCCGTTGCCCGGTTTGGGGTAGAAGAATTCGTCTCAGACAATGTGGTAATTGTGCGTAACGTTTTAGAGGGTGAACGTCGCCGTCGGACGATCGAAATCTTAAAGTTGCGGGGAACCACTCACATGAAGGGTGAATATCCCTTCACTATTACCAATGATGGCATTAATATTTTCCCGTTGGGTGCAATGCTACTCACACAACGTTCTTCCAATACTCGCGTGTCGTCTGGTGTGTCTACATTAGATACCATGTGTGGCGGCGGCTTCTTTAAAGACTCCATCATTTTGGCGACGGGTGCAACCGGAACTGGCAAAACGCTGCTAGTCAGTATGTTTTTGCAAAATGCTTGTAAAAGCGGGGAGAGAGCGATCTTATTTGCCTATGAAGAGTCTAGGGCACAACTGTCGCGCAATGCTTATTCATGGGGCGTTGATTTTGAAGATCTAGAGCAGAAGGGCTTACTCAAAATTATCTGCGCTTACCCAGAATCTGCAGGCTTAGAAGATCACCTACAAATTATTAAGACTGAGATTGCCGAGTTTAAACCTGCACGGATTGCGATCGACTCATTGTCGGCGCTGGCGCGTGGGGTTAGCAATAATGCCTTTCGTCAGTTTGTGATTGGAGTAACCGGATACGCAAAACAGGAAGAGATTACAGGTTTCTTTACAAATACATCTGATCAGTTTATGGGGTCAAACTCGATTACTGACTCTCACATTTCTACCATTACAGACACCATCTTAATGTTGCAATACGTGGAGATTCGGGGTGAGATGTCCCGTGCCATTAATGTATTTAAAATGCGCGGCTCTTGGCATGACAAAGGTATTCGGGAGTACACCATTAGTGAGCATGGACCTGAGATCAAGGAGTCGTTTCGCAACTTCGAACGGATTATCGGCGGTTCACCTACTCGCGTGGCATCGGATGAAAAGAATGAATTGGCTCGGATTATGCGGGGCTTTCAAGCCAATCCTGAAGAGAAACCGAGCTGAGGATCTGATTTGTTCTCTAAGAGGATGTTTTAAAAGTCTGATTGTTAGTAGCAAAACGTTTTAGATCCCCCTAAATCCCCCTTAAAAAGGGGGACTTTGAATCCAGTTCCCCCCTTTTTATAGACGCGAAGCGGCTTCCCGAAGGG
>Ga0335394_10000313_pt1 | contig 49669 bp, 49 predicted proteins | sample MAT03_FD_205741 | JGI IMG/M metagenome (GOLD analysis project Ga0335394, IMG submission 205741) | Freshwater microbial communities from Lake Fryxell liftoff mats and glacier meltwater in Antarctica - MAT-03 (spades assembly) (version 2) ... | reverse complement strand
GCGGTCTTGGAGAATATTCTCTTAAGAAATGTTTACCAGAAATTGCTTTTGAATCTTACGAAACGGATTATCCTGGAGTTATTCTTTCTCATAATCCTGATAGTCTTTCTCTATTAAAGAATTATCCGGGAGAGATCATCTTAAGTGGCCACACACATGGCGGACAAGTAAATTTGCCCTGGTTAAGGAATAAATTTATGGCACTTGAAAACCTCAAGCTTGTAAGAGGCCTAGTCCGTCAATATAATAAAAATATTTATATTAATAAGGGTGTTGGTAGCGTCATGAAATTTCGCTGGTTTTCTATGCCGGAAATCCTTGTTCTTAATTTAACCCCCCTTAAGGAATCTCCATGAAACAATTGAGCGTTATTCTGCTTGCTGGCGGCATAGGATCGCGAATGAATTCACCAATTCCTAAACAATTTTTAATGCTTCAAGGCAAAAGAATTGTAAATTATAGCTATGATTTCTTCAAAAATCTAGGAAATATTCACGAAATTATTGTTGTGTGCGACCCTTCCTTCAGATCTTATTTTGAAGAAAACGAACATGTTAAATTGAAATTTGCTCTGCCCGGCACAAGACGACAAGACTCTGTCTTTAATGGCTTATCCCAAGTTTCTGAAAATAGTGATTTTGTCATGATTCATGATGGCGCAAGACCCTTTTTAAATAAAAAAATTGTAGAAATGGGTATAAATGAGGCGATCCTTCATGGAGCTGCAACACTTGCAACACCTTTAAAATTTACTGTAAAGCAAGCAGGCCCAAACGGCCTTATCAAAAAAACATTAGATAGATCAACTCTTTTTGAAATCCAGACACCGCAGATCATCAAAACTGAAAAGTTAAAACAGGGCTTTAAAGTTAGCCATGAAACAAACATTGAGGTCACAGATGATGTCTCTCTTATAGAACTATTAGGCCTTCCTGTCAAACTCGTGATGAGCTCTTATCAAAATATTAAGATTACAACAAGGGATGATTTGAGCCTTGCTGAAAAAATATTAGAAACATACCTCCCATGAATACACTTCAGTACCATTACAAAATAATCATTGCTTATGATGGTACATGTTATCAAGGATGGCAAATACAGCCAAATGGCATCTCTATTCAAGAAGTGATTCAAAATACCATGAACATCATCTTGAAGAACCAAGTAAAGATTCGAGGGTCTGGTAGAACGGATACGGGTGTTCATGCGGAAAATCAGGTGGCTCATTTTAAATATAGCGTTGAAATTAATAAAGAGAAATTTTTGTATTCGATAAATGCTCTTTTACCATCAGATATTCGGATAAAATCTATAGAAGAGACAACAGAGAAATTTCATGCGCAACATAGTGCTACCGGTAAAACATACCATTATCATATTCATCTTGATAGAGTCTCAAACCCTTTTAAACAAGCCTATTCATGGCATCTCCATTATCCGGTTGATGTTAAGCTTATGAGGGAGGCTACTATCTGCTTTTTGGGGACGCACGATTTTACATCATTTGCCAATGAATCGCATAAGGGCGCTTGCGCAAAAGACCCAATCCGCACCTTGAAAAGAATTGATATCATCGCGCAAGATGGTGGAATCAGGATTGAATTTGAGGGGAATGGTTTTCTTTATAAAATGGTACGCAATCTTACAGGTTTTCTGGTCGACATTGGTAGGGGAAGAAGATTTAAAAAAGAAATCCCCTCTCTTTTGGCTGCAAGGAATAGAAAATTAGCGAGCAAGGCAGCACCAGCTGCCGGTCTTTTTCTAAATACGGTGCATTACCTTTAAATTTAATATTTACATTGTACTAGGCGGTGTACCCAAAAGGTTAAATTTTATGGGTACTCAGAGCAGGAGCTCCTGACGTAATTTTTTATATACACTTATTTACGATTTAAAGTACTAGAATCTGTAATATCTTCAAATGATTTAAAATGTTTAACGCCCCTATCAATAAATGAAGGAATTTCAGGGTAATTAGCCTTGCAAACCAAAACAGGTACAGCGCGTGTACCAAGGAGAGCCTGCATCCCCCTCGGGGTATCTTCAAAACCAATAACGGCATCATCATCTGTCGCATACATGGATATAGCTTTTAAGTAACACTCAGAATCAGGCTTTGGATGAGTGTAGTCATGGCGTGTGATCCAACTCGGAATTGTTCTTAAAATTGGATTATTTTGGCACACAGCACGAATAAGCTCTATTGGTGAGTGAGTTACAACAACTCTTTTTATATTTGCTTTTTGAAGTTCCGTTAATAACGCTTCAACCCCTGGCATAAGCTTTGTCTGCCCCTCATCCAAAAGCTTCAATATATTTTCCTTTTTCTGACCATAAAGAAGATCCCAGGATGGCTCCATTTCTTGTAGTTTTGGAAATTTTTCAAATAATTCATTTTTTAAAATATCTGCGCTATAATGGGCTGTTTGGCAATATCTCTCAAACGTCCAGTCAAGATCAAACCCATATTTTAAACACATTTGTTTGTAGGCTAAAAAATGCATCTCTTCAGTGTTGACAAGCAGCCCGTCAAAATCAAAAAGGAAAAGTTTATAGTCATGTATCCAACGCATATTGCTTTTTAATCTCTCTTTTATGAAAATCTTTTTTATGAAGACATTATCAAACTATCTAATTTTTATTTTTCTTATTTTCAGCGCCTGTTCCTCAACTGGTGATGATCATCACAAAATGAGCCAAAAGGCGGAATTTATCTACCGCGTTCATCATGAACATCTCTTTCCCGTTGAAACTCCAAAGTTACAAGCCCAAAAACCCTACCCTTGGGAAATTGGTAATAATGGCAAGTACCCTCTTGTGACAAAGGAATATTTTCGCTGCAAAGGAAGCAGCTTAAACCCTGTTCGCCATTATCAAGGGGAACATGGCATTGAGCGGTTCTATGATTGCGGCGGCTCTGAAAAACATTCTCTACCTCTAAGAGAGAGTAAAGAATTTATCTACCCTATTTTAATTGAATTACTTAATTATCTCCAGACTAAAACAGGAAAACGTGTGGTGATCACTTGCGGTCATAGATGTCCTGATCATAACACCTACTCTGATCCTGCATTAAGTAATCAATATTCAAAACATATGATCGCTGCTGAAGTCTCATTTTATCTGCAAGGAATGGAGGAAAATCCGGCAGCTATCGTTCAGCTGATACAAGATTACTACAAAACTCAAGAAATTTATACCAACAAAAAAGATTATACAGAATTTAAAACGTACGAAAAAGATGATACCAACGTTTCAACACCGCCTATTTATAATAAAGAAATTTATCTAAAACTTTTTAAAAATAAAGAAGGTAGAAACTTTGATAATCGCCACCCTTACCCCTATATTAGCATTCAGGTGCGTCATGATCGAGACAAAGACGAGCGTGTTGTCTATACATGGAAGGAAGCAAACCAAAACTTTTTACGTAAATAAACAGTTTAAGCTTGCAACAAACGTAACCGTTTACCTATAATCTGGGCTTCGCTCATTCAATATATGCCGATGTGGCGAAATGGTAGACGCGGTAGACTCAAAATCTACTTTAGGCAACTAAGTGCTGGTTCGAGTCCGGTCATCGGCAAATTACAACCGAATAGTTCGAAAGGACTATTCGGTTTTTTTTTTAGAAAGGATTTTATGATAATATATGGTATCAAAACATTTGATCTTAAAACAGCCCCTATCCTTTTGCATGCACAGATTGCGGACATGAACATAAACAAGTGCAAGTAGATCGTACATTTTTTACCCTATACCACATTCCATTTATCCCTTTTTTGAGGAAAGCGCGTATAAGCTGTCCTATATGCTGTAGGGAAATAAAGAAGAACAAATTTTTCAAAGAATTAGCTTCTAAAATTAATCCGGCAGAAGCAAAATTTCAATTTAAATCTATCCTCAAATCAGCGAGAACTCCATTCCATGCTATAGCTGCATCCTATCTTGCAGCTACACTTGTAATAGGAGTCATGACTTACACCTATTATGAAGATCTAAAACATCAGAACCAAGTAAAAGCTTATCAACAAAATCCTACCGATAATGTGCTTCTAATAGCAAAGAATAATGATAGCGCCTATCCCTATACAATCATATACATACCGGAAATTCATGAAGAAGAAGCCATCGTTTTCGATTGGAAATATAATTATGAAAACTTTAGCGATGCTAAGCATGCCTTGGAATTAGCTATCAATAGTGTTGGCAACAAAAGAATAAAAACCAACTTTTCTGAACCGTATACAATAGCATCAAAAGATATTTCACAAATTGAATATATGTATGCCCATACCTTTGATAAAAGAATAGATTGGCGTCCATTTTTTTCTGATCAAAAATAATGACCGCAAAATTTTCAATCTGAAAGTGATACAGATTTGTATCGCTGTATTATTGATACGTATCTGTACCAACAAAAAAACAATTGTTCTATTCTATAAGAGGTTTGTACCCTTTTATAGGTTTTTGATTCTTTACATAAATCATCCGGAATGCTAGATTTTATACTTATAATCGGTTCAATCTTTTAGATTTTACGAATTTCTTTTAAAAAATGTTTCGAAAGATTCTTTCTGTTTTTTATACACCTAACCAAAATAATTATCATGATAACACACAATTTCCACACAAAAGAGCCTTGGTTTTCATTAATCAAACAAGGAATCAAAACCGTTGAAGGAAGAAAAGCCACCAAACTTTTTAAAAAAATAAAAGCAGGTGATCAGATCCAATTTACTAATGGCACTGATATTTTCATGGCAGTAGTCGAAGATGTTCGCTCTTATCCTACAGTTGAGAAATACTTGGAAGAAACGACTCTTGCAAAAGCCCTGCCTGGTATTAATACCATGGAAGAAGCTTTGGAAATTCATTATCTTTGGAGCGCTAAAGATAATATCAATGAATATGGATTCTTAGGTATTTTTATTAAGCCTATGCTACAAAATAATTAAATCAATTCCCTTTAATAAATCACTTGTATCAGATTTTTCACATCCTACTTACTAAACAGATTATATTAAAAAAGTTTTCCCTTTTTTCTTTTTACTGTAATCTACTAATGAATGCTAAATTAATAGATTTTAATAGGTGTGCGTTTTAAAATGAGATCGCAAATTTATCGAACAAAGTCTCTTTAAAAAGAATTTTGTTCGGTTTTTTATTTTCTAAAACCTCTTCAAAAATAGATAGAAATTTAATTGCCACATTTGATAAAAGCTTTTTGTAAGTCTATTACTCAAATAGAGAATAAGATGAAATTTGAAAAAACTTATTTTTGTTTGGAATCAAATCCCGGTTCCAGATGGAGTACTTATCATCATCCAAGTAAAAAATTATTTGCTAAAAACGTGTTTAAACAATTGTTAAGGTAATGAATATGAAAAAAATAGTTTTTTTAGTGCTGCTGTCAGCTATTTCAATGTCATTTAATATATGTGGAGCAGAAAACATGAATAATTCCTATTCCGGTTATCAAAAATATGGAAAGGAGACAGTAAGTTCTATTCAAGGAAATGGCTCTGTTGTACTTGAAGAGACTAAAGTTTTGGGACTTTTGCAAGTTAATGGGAGCTTAAAAGCCGATGAATCGTTGATTAACAGCCTTCAAGTCAATGGTCAAGCTGATCTCAATAATTGTGTTATTGCAAATACAACAATCATAAATGGTTCTTTGAATGCTAACAACACTAAATTTCAACAAGAATTGTCTGTTGCCTCACAAAAGATTGTTTTAAGAATGTGTTCTTTAGATTCTTTAACTATTCGAGAAGTTAGTGGCTATACCGGCACTCAAGTGATTGATTTACGTAGCGGAACTAACGTTACAGGAGCAATTACAGTTGAATCAGGTAAAGGTGAAATATGGATTTCATCAAACAGTGAAATTCAATCTTCCCAAGTTTCCGGAGCACAAGTTTATAAAAAATGACCCTTTAATCCTTCTATCTGTAAGCGAAGATTCCATCTTTATAAAGGGTTCAAGCTTATAGATCTTGCGCATTTCTTCGATAAAATGGTTCGATAATTGTCCGGTCATCGGCAATTGCTGCCATTTTAAGAGCTCTCTTCGTCATGACAAGCCTACTGATAATTTTTTGGCTTTTTGGATTTGTCGATTTTTCATTTTTAAAATTTAAAATAGTTTATATATTGATTATCACAACACCTGGTTTGTTTGGGATTAGTTTGTTCATGGGTGGATTAACAATTTTATTAAAAGACATTGGCTGGTTGATGAACATTCTTAATAATAGTTTTTTATTTTTAAGTGGAATTTTTTTACCATTGGACTCTTATTCTGATCAGCTTCAAAAAATAGCATTAATGATCCCAACAAGCCAAGCCATTAAATTACTTAATCAAAATCAATTTTTTATTAATGATTGGGTTGTAATGGCAATTATCAATCTTTCATATCTTTTAATGGGGATTTTCTGCTTTTTCATCTGTGAGAGAAAAGCAAAAATGAAAGGGATTTTAGGGCATTATTAGCTTTAAGTTTTTTCCGAAATAATTTTGTTCATCTTTGAGAGTATAAAATCTTTTGATAAGAAGATGTACGTTTGTAAAAGGATCTTCTTTCGGATTGTCATCCTGTTTTGAAACCAGCAAAGAGGCATTTTTGCAAGCTGTATCTATAAGATGATGTGTGCAATCGAAAATTTGCACGCCATCTTTATCATATTCAGTAAAACCCGGCCATTTTTTTAACGCTTTAAGCATTTGTTTAGGACCGCCAAATCCTGATTCTCGCAATTGAAAATGCAGAAACGGCCATAGCTCAAAACAAGGATTGGATATGATTGGTTCAAATTTTCGTGCTTTACATAATGCAATAGCCTCAATATATGCTGATATATCATTGTCTCGATCAAAGACACAAAATATTTTGTCGTATTTTACTCCATCCTCTTTAGACTTCCTCTTAGCGGTATTTACAATGCTCTTTGGATCGGTGCCGTCTCCTTTGCGTGTGTGTACATGTATCCGTAAACTTTTTGCAAGCTCACACAAATAATCAACTTCCGTCTCTCCTTCACAAACAACTAAATCTATTGGGGAATAGCGGGAATCAGCTTTTTTATAGGAGCGTCTTGAAATTTTTGTCTTCATGAAAAGCGAAATTTTCCTATAAATGGAAGTGCTCCATAGCGACCTTGTAAATAACCTTTTCCTATGGCTTCGCCTTTGCGCGGTTTAAAATCTAAAAGGGATGAAAGCCGCGATCTTTGAGATTCGTCTTTTTGCACAAACCACACTTGATCTCTTCTAAATAAATCGCTATCTAGCAATGAAGTATCATGAGTTGTAAAAATGAGTTGTGCATTATTTTTATTCAATTTGGGATTGTGAAAAAGCTCTATCAAATATCTTACAATATTTGGGTGTAGATGAAGATCAAGCTCATCTACACAAAGAACTAGTCCGTCACGTAACGCTTTTAGCCATCCGCCAGCTTGTAAAAATAAGCGTCGTGTCCCATCTGATTCATCATGAAATAGGTCAAAAAAAACTTTTTGATCAGAATCCAACATTTTATGCTGTGTTTTGATAGCTGTTTTTTTCAAGGGAGGAGTTTCTTCCTCTATAAGTTGAAAATCTTCTATTCCAATATCAGCACATTCCATGAACTTTCGAATCCAAGGTAGCGTATTCGGATCTTTCAAAAATTGAAAAGTAAGATCCGGATTGAATGAGGTTTTTTGTATAAATCCATTTTCTAATAAAATGACAAGTTGGTCTTTAAACCAAAGAAAGATGGGTTTTAGTTGCTCACTGTTAAATTGTACTGCTGTAGAAAGATATAGGGCGTTAGAGCGAGTCATTTGTTCCCACGCCTTATGCTCTCCCTTAAAGCTTGGCCCCTGATACCAATCATAGATTTTGGACGAGGGGTTCCATTTTCTTGTAAACCAAGTTTGACGATAATTTTTAGGATAAGCATATAGCTCCTCACTAATAATTTGATCTTCATTAAGGCTCAAGTGGTAAGTAAACCGCGTTTTGTCACAAACAAAATCTATGGAAAACTCGCTTGGCTCCTCTTTTGATTTAGCATTGAGCCGAAAGGGTTGTAACGGTATTTTCTGCTTTTCTTGGAAGGAGGTGGAAGATAATAGAACAAACTGTTGTAAAAAGTAGAAGGCTTTGATTAAGTTACTCTTCCCTCCGGCATTTGGACCATAAATCACAGCGGAACGCACTAATCGCTGATGTGGAGAAAATTCAAAGGTGTTTGATTGAAGCAGTTCAGACCCTTTACTTGCGGATAAACTCAAAACTTCTTCCTTTTCGAAAGATCGAAAGTTTTTAACTGAAAATTGCAATAACAAGGGTAACTCTCCTTTATAATTGTTGTGTTTATTTCATTTTTGCATATTTTCTGCAAAATGTCTAGACTTTTTCAGTTTTTTGCATTATTTTTTGAGTTAACTTATAGTAAAAGAATATTTAAACGTGTAAAGACCCACGTAAAAGAGACCAATAAATTTATGAATATGGAGGAAAAATGGCTAAGCCAGACAGTATAAAATTAAATTTAACATTAGCAGGAAAGACCTATGCACTTGGTATACTAAGCTTTAACACAAACTAGGAAGAATTTTCTTATCACTTTACATACCCTTTAGATGCACCGATAAATCATTTTAATTACGATACCGGCTTATATACTGCCCGATTTGACCATATAACTTGGCATCAAAATAATATACATATAAAAAGACGAGATAATGTTGCTATTGAACGTATTGATTTAAATCCAGGCCCGCTTTTCTGCGATAAGCCAGTAGTCACACCACTTTATATCGAGTCTATCTATTTCAAAAATAATAGCCCTTGCTTACAAGAGCAAGAACACTTTTATGGATGGAAATCTAGTCAAACTCAGCAGATTTTAAACTTGGAAGAATCTTCTGGTTTCAGTGTTATGTTTATTTTAGTGCCGTCTTTAACGAAAATGGAAGACCTCCTGCTTGGTTTGCAATTTTTAGATCCTCCCGAAGGAGTGAATTATCCTCCTTGCCTTGTTGATCTTTGCAACGAAACTCATCTAGCAGGTCGAATCATTCTATGGAGCGGGTGGGATCTTATTATTTTGACATCACCTTATACTTGCAAGATCAAGTCAGTGATTCCAAAAGAATTAGGGGATAGCTACAGGTTGCCCACTATAAAAATGTTCCAGCGGCCCTTACGGATTTGCTAAAGCAAGCGAATGATTTGACAAGAGTAGATGATCGCCTTATCAAAGTCAGTTAATTTATAATTGAGCTTTTCATTTATAATCTTCTCAAGTTTGAAGACAATTTCTTTGAGAAAGTTATGAACATTTTCCACAATCTCTCCCTAGAACCCCCTCTCTTTGTTGTTCTATATATATGAAGGAGGTAAATAAAAGAGACTTGAATGCGCTGAATCATGCTAAGTAGCTCTTTTTTAGATTTTTGATCCTTTACAGCAATCATTAAAAAGAGTAGATTCTATATTTATAAAGGATTCAAGCTCATAGATCTTGCGCATTCCAAGGCCGAAGTGGTTCGATAATCGTCCGGTCATCGGCAATTATAACCTAATAGTTTTAACGAGCTATTCGGTTTTTTTATATTTGTGATTTTCAACCCTTAAAAATATTTTTAAAAGAAATGGCAACTTTTACTATACATTGTCAAGACCCTTGGTTTTCATTTATCCGTCAAGGTATTAAACCCGTTGAAGGTCGAAAAAACATCAAAACTTATTCAGAGATCACGGTTGGAGATACAATTAATTTTAGCAATGGTAAAGAGACTTTTTCAGCTGTTGTAACTGAGGTGAGAAGTTATGTTTCAATTGAACAATACCTTTTTGATGTGACAGTTGAGAAAGCTCTACCAGGCATTAATACAGTCGATGAAGCATTGAAAATCTATTATCAATGGAGTACGCAAGAACAAATCAGAAAATATGGCTTCTTAGGAATCTTCATCACACCTTTGCTGTAATATTTAGCTTTGCCTCGCGTTTTTGTAGGTCAAACTTTAGAATATAAGGTAATTGATTTCTCTTTTGCCCTTTTTTTTTAACTCTGTTCCCCGCATTCAATATATGCCGATGTGGCGAAACGGTAGACTCAAAATCTACTTTAGGCAACTAAGTGCTGGTTCGAATCCGGTCATAGGCAGCCTCAACCAAATAGTTCGAATGAGCTATTCGGTTTTTTTTTCAAGCGTCTTTGGTGGAAGAGGATAGTAAAATGACAATAAATGCTCGCAAAGCTGCGTGGCTATCTAGTTTGGGGGCCGGCTTAGAATATTTTGACTTCATCATTTATGGGATGATGGCTGAATATCTTAGCGCCTTATTTTTTGTTGAGGATGAAGCTTGGTTTGGTTTGATAAAAACCTTTGCCATTTTTGCTGTCGGTTATCTGGCTCGTCCCTTTGGAGGAATTTTTTTTGGAATGATCGGCGACACTTTTGGGCGAAAAAAGACCTTTCTATCTGTGATGTTCCTTATGGCAGCTGCAACATTTGCAATAGGCTTATTGCCAACTTATGCCCAAATCGGAAGTTTAGCCCCCTGTCTTCTAATCATTTTTCGACTGTTACAAGGGATTTCATTTGGTGCGGAACTACCTGGGGCCATTACTGTCGTGTGCGAGTATGCTGAGAGGCAAAATCAAGGGGCTTGTACAAGCATTGTAATCGCCAGCACAAGCATTGGGGCGATGCTAGCGTCTCTAGTGCTTTATCTACTTTCTGAAGCAATTTCAAGGGAGCAAATTTTGAGCTGGGGATGGCGCATTCCCTTTCTGCTTGGCGGATTGCTAGCAGTTGCCAATTATTACATCAGAAACCATTTGCAAGAAACACCTGAGTTTTCGAGCTTGCAGAAGAATAACCCGAAATATGGCGCCATAAAAGATCCACTTATCGATCTTTTTCGCTTGTATAGGTGGCAGCTATTTCAAGGCATTGGAATGACACTTTTTGTTTCAAGTTTAGTTATTGTAGCTCTTTATTTGCCTACATACCTGACCGCCCATTTCGGCTTTAGTTCGTCCGAAGTATATTTAAGCATACTCTTGAGTATGTTTTGGTCGGCCATCATTCTGCCTATTTGTGGTCGTTTGGCTGATTTCGTAGACAAAAGAATGCTATTTGTTTCAACTGCACTTGTCTTTGTGGTTGGCGTTTTCCCTCTGTTTGCACTTTTAAAATTTCAGACGTTTAGTACTTTGCTTATCTTTATGATTTTATATCAGACGTTTATAGCTTGTGTGAGCAGTTGCTATTACCCACTTTTGGCGTCCTTATTTCCCACAAGAATGCGCTATACGGCAATTGCAGCTTGCTATAACATTAGCTATTCTTTTATGGCTACCCTCCCTCTTTTACTCACTGCTCTTATCAGCAATCTAGCTACCCCTGTCAGCCTTAACTGGCTGCTCATGGCCCTTGCAATGCTATCTTCGATATGTTGTTGGCTCAGTGGCAAGAAAGAATCTGAAAAAATAATATTTACATCTACTTTGGTATAAATAAAGGAACTTATGATGATTCGGGGCATAATTTTTACATTTTTACTTTTTTTTGTAATCGCTCCAATTGAAGCTTCTAATACCCCAATAATTTATATATACGCAGGACCTGGGGTATCAAAAAATAGCTTTATACAGACCGAAAATACGATGAATCTATTTCTTAAATCTAATTATCTTATCAAACATATTCTTCCTGAGCAAATTATTCATGATCAGTGGGAAGAGCAAGCTGCTCTATTAATTATTCCTGGTGGTGCAGACATTCCTTATATGAATGCGTTAAACGGTGACGGGAATCAAAAAATTAGATCATACATTGAAAATGGAGGGGCATTCCTTGGAATTTGTGCAGGAGGTTACTATGGGGGTAACTTCGTTGATTTTGCTAAGGGAACTGATTTGGAAGTATTAGGTAAACGAGAACTCTCTTTTTTCCGAGGTACTGTACGAGGACCTATTTTAGCTGATTACGACTATAAAAGTGAATCTGGTGCGAGAGCTGCCAAAGTTATATTAAGCAATTCTTCTCCATTACAAAACGCTTTTCATTTTACAGTCTATTATAACGGTGGCGGTTACTTTGTTGACGCTGATAAAAAAAACAACACAACTATTCTTGCGTTTTATGATATTAAAGAGCAAGAAGCAGCCATTATTGAATGCCAAGTAGGATCTGGAAAAGCTATATTAAGTGGTGTTCATTTTGAATATGACCCTAACATTATGGACGCTGATAATAAATATTTAAAACAGATTCTACCTACCCTCAAGAGTGAGAATTCGCAACGAATTCGTTTAATCCAGCACTTACTTGAACGTCTTAATTTAAATTGCAGCCATATTTCCCAATCTTCTAATAATTGGTAAGTCTACTATAGAATTCGTATTTACCGCACCCCAATCGAAATCGAGAAAAGTTCTAAACTCGTCCGCTGAGGGGCACCATCAACCGAATAGTTTGAACGAGCTATTCGTTTTTTTAATACCTAAAAGTATTTGAAAAGACCCTATTGTCCTATTCAAAAGAAGTTTTTAACCAGATTGCAAATAAAGGATCGTCGAAAATTACAGTCCCACGACCAGCTCCTTCCTCATCCAAAATCTCTTTGTCTTTCAATGATTTAATAGCAGATGATAAAGCAGCACCACTAGAGATTTCATATTTTTTCAAAAGCTCTTTTCCAAAAATTTGTTTTCCCTCTTTTGCTGCAAGCCGTAAAGTTCTTTGTTGTGTGGGTGTTAAAGTACTAAGGAGCGTTTGATAAGCATATGCATTTTGTTGAACAACTATTTTCAAGGCACTATTTACTTCTTCGATTGTGATTTCATTTTTACCAAGTGCCACTAGATGAAAACACACCATCTGCACATAATTTGGAGTATCCTGAACAAGTTTTCTAAGATGTTCTATCGCATCGCGATCACATGTTATCCCAACATTCATAAACCTTTTTAAAATCCAATCTGTGAATTCATCTCCAAAAGATGGAAATTCAATCGATTGACAAAATTTATATAGGGGTCTAGACGGGTTGTTCAGCATATCATAGATAACACTTCTCCTAGAACCTGTGAAAATAAAAGAAATGTTTCGTAATTGCTGCATATGAGTCCTCAATGTAGCTTCTAACCATCCCCCATCATCTATCTCTGTGACTTTTTGAAATTCATCTATTGCAAAGATCGATCCTGTCTCAAGCTTGCTAAGGGATGACAACACATCCTGAATTACTTCTTTAATATCTTTTTCTGATGATGTGACAGAGTCTAGTGTGAAATCAAATGATGAACTCCCTGTGTTTGGATCGATTTGAGTAGACATCTTAGGCCGTAAGCTGGCGAATGATTTTAATGTCGATTTGAAAGAGTCCAACCAACCTTCTCTATTTTTCAAAGCTCTTAACATTTGGTGAAGAAAGTCTTTGTGGGACGTAATATTGAAAATATCGATGAATATGTAAGAATGCGAACTATTATTTAGCTTTTTGAGGAGATTTAACAGGAAAGATGTTTTGCCAAATCTACGCGGCCCGATCAATACGACATGTATTCGATTAATCAGAAATTGAGAGACAAAATTTTCAAGATTCGGACGAGGCAGATAATATTCGCCCTCGACCAGACCGCCGAATTTAAAAGGATTTATAGGTAATTTATTCATAATTCCCTTTGTAACAGATTTGTTTATTATTGGCAAGCGGGTGGGGCTAGATTGAAAATTATTAAACATTTCTAATCCAATTCTCTAGGTATTAGCCATTTTATTTGTAACAGATTTGTTTATTATTGGCAAGCAGGGAGGGCTAGAAAAAGATTTTGAAGTATTTCCTAATTAAACTAAGTAAAGTAATGAACATTTTTCACAATCTCCCCCTAGAAACCCCTCTCTTTGTAGTTCTATATATACTTCTCTTAGTTGAATATGAGAAAAAATTTAGAAGTCGCTGCTTGTAGATTTGAAACGAAAAAAACAAGCTACTATTATTATAGGAATTTTTTTTCGTTTCAAAGATGCATGCAGCCACGATGAAATTTTCTCATATTCAGCTAAGAGAAGTATATATGTATGAAGTAAATAAAAGTGTAGAATCTGCCTAAAGCTATGCTAAACAGCTCTTTTATAGATTTTTGATCCCTTACCTCGCTCATCTACAAGCGAAGATTCCATTTTTATAAAGGGTTCAAGCTCATAGATTTTGCGCATTCCGAGGGCAAAATGGTTCGATAATTGTCCGGTCATCGGCAATCCACAACCGAATAGTTTGAACGAACTATTCGGTTTTTTATAGAAAGTATTTTATGATCATACATGGTATCAAAACATTTGATAAAAAAATAGATTGCCGCCCATTTTTTTCTGATCAAAAATAATGATCGCAAAATTTTCAATCTGAAAGTGATACAGATTTGTATCGCTATATTATTGATACATATTTGTATCAACAAAAAAACAATTACTCTATTTTATAAGAGGTTTGTACCCTTTTATAGTTTTTTAATTCTTTACATAAATCATCCGGAATGCTAAATTTTATACTTATAATGGGTTCAATCTTATAGATTTTACGAATTTCTTCTACAAAATGTTTCGAAAGATCATTTCTGTTTTTTTTACACTTTACCAAAATAATTAATTTCTTTTAAAAAAGCGGTATTGCATCGCATTAAAAAATGAATATTGTTATATATTAATTTGGAAAATAATAAGACACTTGGATACCCACGATCAAACAATAGAATACTATTTGATAAACAAGAAATGTTTTTTCTTGAGGATATGAAATAATTAACATGCGTTATTGCTAAATCTCTTTCTGATGCATTGAATGGGCATATTAGGGCATGCAATACAATTCCACTCAAAACATCAACAAATTGAGAAACCAAAGACATAACCATGCGAGATTCAGTCTGATTAGAAGATGATCCATATATTTCTCTAAGCTGATCTGGTTCAGGTAATTGAAATTTAGATCCATCAATTGCAAAAACGATGAAACCAAAAAAATATTTTATCTTCTTATTATTTTGATAAAATGTTGCTGTTAGAATATAGTTCAATTCAATAAACGCCCCAGGTAGTAATTTGAGTCTAGCTTTAGACAATGCTGATTTAGTAAAATTTTTAACCTTATTTAAATAAGTATTGCTTGAGTCAATTTCAGCAGCATTGCTTTTTTTTAAAAGATTGAGGATAAAAATAATAAGAAATGAAAAATTTAGAACACTCTTCCTAGTAAATGCCTTTTGTGATAACATATATCTAGATTTAAATTCTTCCGAATAAATACATTCTCGTAAATTGTCAAAAATCAGCTCAGATATTTTCATAGCATTCCTTCTTTTTTTGTTTGTCGAAAAACAACAATGAGGAATGCTATGTTTTTTTAGAAGTACAATACCTTTAAAATGATTTCAAAACGTGTTTTTTATAAACTTTTATTTTTAATTCAATGACATTGGGCTAACGCCTACGCTACAAATGCTAAGGAACGCAGGCTAAAGCATACGCTACAAAGGCTAAGGAACGCAGGCTAAAGCCTACGCTACAAAGGCCAAGGAACGCAGGCTAAAGCATACGCTTTAAAGGCTCAGGAACGCAGGCTAAAGCCTACGCTACAAATGCTAGGGAACGCAGGCTAAAGCCTACGCTACAAAGGCTAAGAAACGCAGGCTAAAGCCTACGCTACAAAGGCTAAGAAACGCAGGCTAAAGCCTACGCTACAAAAACTAAGGAACGCAGGCTAAAGCCTACGCTTCAAACGCCAAGAAACGCAGGCTAAAGCCTACGCTACAAAGACTAAGGAACGCAGGCTAAAACCTACAAAGCGCATTAAACGGCGGGGTTAAAGTGCGCGTCATCGTAGATAACGGCAAATACCAAAGTACACCATCCGAGCAGGCAAACCTTGCAACATTTCTGACAACAAGCGGTTGTGAATTACACCTTAGCAACCCGATATTTCCAAGAAGCTTTTTAAAAAATTATTTTAATTGACAGTTCTTCTGTTCTTATTGGCTCCGCTTGCCTCGACACAACAACTTTTTTGCAATACCGCGATTATGTCTATGTCAGCAACTCACACAGCATCATTAAAGCCTTATTGCGCCTTTTTGAAAATGACTGGCAATTTTCAGTTTCTTTAAATCAACCGTTTCCAACTTTTAATCCAATTCCACCGATATGCCAGGAAAGCTTAATTGTTTCTCCGACCGGTGCCTCATCCAAACTTATTTCTTTCATCCAAAAGGCTAAAAAAACTTTGGATATTACATCAGAGCTACTCGGTAACCCTACATTAGAAAGCGAACTTTTTGCAGCTGTTCTAAAAGGCGTCAGAGTAGAGCTTATCTCACCAGAAATTGTAAATGGCGCAACACCTCAAGATCAGGCTCTTCAATTAACATCGTTAACTGCATTAAAAGCTGCCAGCATCGATGTGCATGTGACAACTCTTCCAGAAAGTACAGAATTTCCCTACATACATTTACGTACAATCATAGCTGATAAAAAAATTGCCTACATTGGCTCGATAAGTTTTTCGCGAGACTCCATCACCTTTTAATTTAACCAATAAAGTAACTTGCTACCGATTTACGATATTGTGATTTTTTCTGTTAAATAAAATAGCAAAATTAAAACCCTTAGTATAAACTATAAAGTGAGAAAAAAAGAGTGGTGCAAGTTCTATTCCTATAACGAATAGTCAAAATTACAATAAATGTTTTAAAATAGAGGACGTACCATGAATGACATTATCTGTATCTACAAAACATTAGACAGCTTTAAAGCAAATCTCATTAAATCCCGTTTAGAAACTGATGACATATTTTGTATCGTTCATACAAATGATGCAAGCGGCACACTCCCTCACCTGCAATTTTTACAAGGCGGAATTGAAATTTTAGTACACAAAGATGATTTAAAATTAGCTCAAGAAATTATGAAAGAAATCACTTAATCAACTAGCTTGCATTAGAATTTTTTAATTGGAAATATATGCAATTTCAGTTATTTTAATTCATTTAAAAATGAGAATATAATATGAAATCAAATTTTCTTAAATTGATGCAAATAGCGCACGAACAAGGCTTTTTTGCAACATTCATTCGCGATTCTGCAAAATCTGGTGAATTATTCGAGGCTATACCAAAACTTAAAGGCTTGAGTGAAGTTCCGCAAGATCCGCGTTGGCATCCGGAAGGAGATGTGTGGACTCATACTTTACTTGTCATTGAAAACCTACCGAAAAACGCAACTTTTGCAATGGCATTATCAGCTTTATTTCATGATATTGGCAAAGCAACAGCCACTAAAATCTTAGATACTTCCCGCATAACAGCTCATGGACATGAAAATGTATCTAAAAAAATGACCAATGAAATTCTTGATGGTTTCGGTGCTGATTCAGAACTAAAACGCCAAGTCTTATTTCTTGTCGCTCGTCATATGCTAGCTCATAGTAAAGATACCAAAGAAAAAACATTACGCAAGCTTGTTTTAGAGGGTGGAACTGCACTTGTAGACCAACTTCTTTTGCATGGTGTTGCAGATGTAAAAGCTGGTTGCGGTGATTTTACTGATTGCAAAAGACTGCGAGACATCTTTAATAATTTATAGTCGGTTTGAATAATCAATCAACTTTTTAATTATTAAAATGAGATAATGACAGGGGTATTTAAACTTCCGAATGTTCCATAAATAGACTGGACTAAGTTATTGTTAAATTCACCTGTAAATGAACTCCAAGTAATAACAACCCAATCATTATCAGAAATTTCGACCTGATAATCATTAAAAACATTTTCATTCGTCGCTGAGATTTGCGTCGTGGATAAATCCCAAGATGTTCCGTTGTATGTTTTCATAAAAAGTAAGTTAAATTCAGAAATAGGATCTAGCTCAGCCCAAAGCACAATCGCATGATTTAAATTATTTATGTCAACTACCGGACGGCTTTTAATTATATTTGAATAATCAAGGGATGTCGGAACCGTCCATGAACCATTAGGAGATAAAAAAGCAGCTTTTATGTCAAATCCGAGCGTATCATAAAAGTTCCAAACTGCAATTGTTTCACCATTAGAACTCATCGCTGTATGCTGATCAAAAGCTGTAGCGGAAATAAGATGTTGATTTGAGGAAATAAAAAAAATGGCTGCCAAACATATCTGCTTTAAAAATAACATAACTCTCCTAAAAACCATTCAAAGATTCAAACGATAACCTAAATGAATGTTATTTAAATGAAAAGTTTTTTTTCAAATTTTTTGGTTTTGCCAAATAGTTGATATTTTTACAAAAAAAACTATGCAACAAAACATTGAATCAATAAATTAAAATTTTTATGATTGGTTCGATTTTTTTTTAGGTTTGGTGTGTCTTATGAATTGCAATAGTTATATTTTACGTCTGATTGTTTTAACGCTCTCTTTTTTCAATTTTGAGGGTTTTTTATTTTCTGCAAACCCTTTAAATAATCTTGTCGATTCTTATTCAGATTCATGGCACGAGAAAATTAACGCAGATCAACTTGTACTTAATTTAGGAGTCGATCGATTTGTATTGGACAATTATCAAAAAAGTATAAAAGCTGAAAATGCAGCAGAATGGAATATCCTCCCAAAACTAAGAGATATTCCATCTCCTTATGATTTAAACCTAAACGAAGATGGCCATTATACACATCTTCTTCCTGATGGAACTAATCAGATCTATGAAAAAATCGCTGAGAAAGAAAGTACGTTAGAGGATAATTCTTTTATTTCAACTGTTCAAGGGTTGTTTTCTGCAAAAGAATTTCGATTGATTGAAGAAATTCTTCCGAGGGGTGAAAAACTTAAGTTTACATATGATGAATTAGATAGGTTAAGTTTAATAAATATTAAAAACCAGCTTGGAGAAAAAATCCCTTTTTGGATTTCTTTTAATTATGAATCAGATATTGATGAATACATCGTTCAGATGAGCTCAAGCGGCGGTAATGAAACGACATATCATTTTCAATCTCTTCCATCTGATAAAGATTCTTCATCGCTAATTTTAAATATCGAATGTGGAAAATGTCACATTTCGAATAAACGTCCGCCTTGTAAATCTCTTAAAGGATCAACAGGAGCTACAGGAAGTACGGGGTTAAATGGTACGACAGGCACGACAGGAGCTACAGGAAGTACTGGGTTAAATGGTACGACAGGTGCAAATGGAACTACGGGAGCAACTGGGTCTGCAGGTGAGGGCGGATTAACCGGCGCAACAGGATTAACAGGAGATAATGGTGCTACGGGTTCAACTGGATCTACAGGAATTCCTGGATTTCTTGGAATCGGTATTGAAGTACTGGTAACAAGAAACGGAACGTCAACAGCTCCCTTTACAAACGTTGCAGGTGAGTTTATCTGGACTTCTAACGGGGGATTAAATACAGGGCCTAATCTTGGAACAACAGCCACATCTCTTGGAGTATGGGCACCCTTTGGCAGTTTAATATCCTTTATTACAATTACTCCTGGAGCTGTTGGAGTCCCTGATTATTTTGTTTGTTCCAGAAATATAAGGAGTTTACGATTTTACACAGAAATTCAAACCTCCATAGCTTCAACTAGTAGATGGCGAACACGTCTTTATTTGAATGGGATTGGTTCAGGAACTGGTAATTTCTGGGGGGCTCCTCCAAATAATGTCGCTAATCAACGTGTGTTTGGAGTTTTAGAGTGGGGAGGAATTGCTGCCGGTACTCAAATATATACCACGATAGAAGTCAATTCATTACCTACAAGTACTCAAAATAATAGCAGTTATTTTGTCATCGAATATGAACTTCCTTAAGATTATCTAGTACTGTTTAAAAACAATGAACTTAATAATCTCTCTAGAAGAAATCTTTTTCTAATGACTATACCGTATGGATAATGAATCTCGTAAAGTGCAGGTAATGCGATTTAAGAGTTTAAAAAAAATACAAGAGGGTCATTATTTGTTGGGGTTTTGACTTGAATTGGGGGGGTATGTATAATTTAAAAGATGATCCTAGTCTTCTTCATAATCTTTTATATTATTAATCACCTGAAATTCTACTAGAGGCTAACAAACTCCATCAACATCTTAGGAAAAAGATAGACCAATCGGAAGCTTTGCTTAAGCATTTCCGGGGCCATTAAAGCCTTTTTTAGCCAGCTCAAACAGAAACGTAAAAAAGAACAATTTAACCGAATAGTTTTGACAAACCATTCGGTTTTTTTATAAGCTCTTATTTACAAGTTACAATGCTTATGGAGTGTTAGTAATAACGACCAAAGCAAATGGGGCGACCACGGTGTTATTATTTGCCTGTGACATCCCGGCTGGATCTGCAGTCACACCCACTTTTTTGATATTGATATCACATCGTTGGAGAGTGAAACCGTCAAGAAGAGAAAAGTTGTTGGTACAGCCGTTGATATTTACTCTTGAAGCATCAACACCTTGGAATAAAAATGCACCAGCTGACGCAGGAGGTAATTTGCCGATGGATGAATTATTTAGGAATCCATTTGGAGTTATGTTAATTGAAGTCCCTGATGAAAGATAACCAAAACCTAAATGCGCATTACCATTAAGAGTTGTGTTAAAACATCTATTATTCTTAATCGTATCTACTACAAAAGTGGAATTATTTAAAGATTCTAAAAATAATGAAGCTCCTATCGGTTGGAAAAACCTTTGTGCAATCATTTTATTTGTTCTGAAAATATTATTTTCAACTCGAAGACTGATAGCTGCTGAATTAAATGTCTTAATATCTACCCCGAAGATATCGTTGTTGTAAACATTGACAGATTGATTGCCTGAGGTAAAAAAAAGGGTAACTTTATCTGTAGCTGTAATGTTTTGAATTGTAAGAGAGTTTAGAGAACTGCCAGCTAAAGTGATTAAAGACCCTCCTGTAGCTACATTACCACTAGCATTTGCCAATCCGATATTCTCTATGATGTTAGATCCTCCGTCAGTAACGGTTATTAAAGGAGTATTCAACATTTCTTGCAGAGCATTTTTAACAAGGATCGGCCTTGTTGCGGGTGACCCTGGAAGTACGACGATATTTTGGACAACTAAATTACCTGCTTGACCTGTGATCCTCTGATTTTCAATTAGATTAAACGTACCGAAATTCTGATATTGATCATTCCCTTGATAGAAATAGAGCGTAGCATCAGGAACTGTTGTAATGGCGTTATTAGCAACTAAAGCATTTGAAAAAGGTGTTTGGAATGTACCATCGCCTTGAAAACCGTTAACATATATTTTTGAATTATCCACAAAGTAAAGGTTGGATTTTACAATGTTGTCGTTAAAAACTTGTTTTCCTCTCTGTACCCAGAAAAACTCTTCAAGATGTACAGGCGGTAGTCTTTGTTGCTTTATATTACAAACCCCTTCATTCATTGAAGTTGTATTTCCAAAAGAAACAAAAAAACCTAGTTGGAGTTGAGATTTGTAAAAAGTATCGTAACCAGCAGATAAAGTAATAGAAGAGCAATCTGATAATTTGGAAGATAACTCAATATTTGTACCAATTCGTCTATTTGTTTCTTTATATCCTGCGTGGTAATAGCCTTTAAGTAAAGCATCTACTATCCCAAAATTTTTATGCACGCCAAATTCAGAGGCTAAGGGCGACATAACTTCCTGTTTTCCGTAGTTCACAAAATGCAAATCATGGTCTTTAAAATTAAACTGGAATCGATTAAAACCATATTTTCTAGCAATTGTTTGAGTGCGTTTTCCGATAGGTGTATAAAAATTTATAAAAGCTCCACCCACATCGTTAAAGTATTCAAGCCCTACAGTGGCTCTTGAAAAATGATCGTGGTAAGGTGTTCTCAATTTTCCATAATAGGAATATACACCGAAAGTATCGGTATTGTGACTAAATCGGTATCCCAAACCCACATTACCTTCCAAAAATGAGCTTTTGGAGCCAGGTGTATAAGTATTTGTTGTCGAGCTAATGCCACCTTTAATGTTTGCAAAAAGAGTGTGTTGTTCTGTTTCGTAGCAAGCATATCTGCCATCTACAAGGATACTTGTCGGTACACCCCCTCTTAAATGAAAATCTGTTACAAATTCATTTGAAATAAGAGATAAGGGCAAAAGAATAGCTGATAGGATAAATTTTTTCATATTCTAAATACGTAAAGTGTTTGAGGCCAAAATTGTGTAGGGTTTGCATTAGCTCGTAAAATGCTTTCTGTTGCCATATCTCTTGTTAACCCTTGCTGAGTGAAGAAATATTCAACTTCTGAATCAGATAGAGGATTTATAAAATAGGGGCTAGAATAATTACGTGGAAACCATGTCACAACAATTACACTATTTGCATGACGTTTAAGGTTACCAACAAAAATCGATTCGCTGCCTGCCGGAAAAAACCCTGCTAAGCCAATGCACACTACCCAATCATAACTTGTTCCGAGGTCAAAGTATTGAAACGGGTCTAAAAGATTTGCGACTCCTCCCATTCGTGCAACGGCATCTGGATAAGGAGTCTCTCCCCGATAGCTAACTCCATGTGTTATAGCATCGTTATAAAGAACTCCATCAATACAATCTAAATCAAGAAGCGATGTGCTACCTTCTAAAAGCATTTGTTGAATGATCGTTTGCGATAAAAGAGGCTCTTCATTAAATTCAAAATGGTTGCTATACCAATCCCCTTCAGGGTATAGAGGAGATATGGCTCCAAATAGTGTGCTAGCGTTGATCAAAAGTAAGAGCAAATACAAGCAATGCATGTCAAACCTATTTTTATATTGAACAAGACAATATATAATTATTTTTTAATTTAAAAGTTTTTTTTTGATTTTACTTGGTAGAGACTTTTCATCTTGAGTTTAATGGCTTGAGCCTTAACAGCAGATTATAAAGACATTCTTAAAGTAAATATACACTCTACTTTTTCTAATATTTACTTTAATTTACTACCGTCAAGTAAAATTTATAAAAAATTCTCAGCCATTTTTTGTAAGAAATTCATTTTTGATTCGTATCCCTATCTCCTTGTCTATGTTGTGCCAGTACTTAAACGCACACTCCAGAACTTCCTGAGAGACACCTTTTTTAAGATGTCCAATAACATTTAAGACAAGCCGTTCACGCTGTTCATCATCCATGACTTTTCGTACAAGATCGCCCGCTTGACTAAAGTCATCATCATCTTTTCGGAGAGTATAGGCAGCATGTACGAACTCACCTGTTGCATCCCATACTTCCAGATGAGGATAACGTTGACCATCAGCTTTTGGTCCTCCTTTAGAGTTTGGAGCATATACCGGATCAGATACGTTCTGCATACGCATTGCCCCATCCTTGCTATAACTGTGGAAGGGGCACTTCGGCTGGTTGACAGGTATCTGTTTGTAGTTTACTCCAAGGCGTGCTCTATGTGCATCTGAATAAGAAAAGAGCCGAGCAAGAAGCATCTTATCCGGGCTTGGTCCTATACCTGGCACCATATTATTTGGCTCGAATGCCGCTTGTTCAATCTCTGTATGGAAATCGGACGGATTACGATTAAGCGTCATTCGACCAACCTCATGCAATGGGTAGTCAGCGTGAGGCCAGACCTTAGTTAGATCAAACGGATTCAGCCGATATGTGGCAGCCGCCTCAAAAGGCATAATCTGAACCCTTAATGTCCAACTTGGATAATTACCGAGTCTGATTGCATCAAATAGGTCGCGACGATGAAAATCTCCATCAATACCTGCCAAAAGGTCGGCCTCTTTTTGGGTAAGAAAATCAATTCCCTGGTCTGTTTTGAAGTGATACTTCACAAAGAAGCGCTCTCCTTTTGCATTAACCCACATATAGGCATGGCTTGAATAGCCATTCATGTTCCTCCACGTTTTTGGAATTCCGCGATCTCCCATCAGCCATGTTACTTGATGTGCTGACTCTGGTGAAAGTGTCCAAAAGTCCCATTGCATGTCATTATCACGTAAGCCATTATCTGCCCGTCTTTTCTGAGAGTGAATAAAGTGCTGGAACTTCATGGGGTCGCGTACAAAAAAAACAGGGGTATTGTTTCCGACCATATCGTAGATCCCCTCATGAGTATAGAACTTCAGAGCGAAGCCACGCGGATCGCGCCAGGTATCTGGACTCCCCTGCTCACCTGCAACTGTTGAGAATCGAACCAACATATCTGTTTTCACTTTGGGCTGAAATAATTGAGCCTTGGTGAAAGCGCTGACATCATGAGTGACCTCAAAATAGCCAAAAGCACCAGACCCTTTAGCGTGTGGTTGACGTTCAGGAATTTTTTCTCGGTTAAAATTAGCCATCTGCTCGATAAGGTAGTGGTCTTGCATTAAAATGGGACCGTCTGGTCCAACGCTTAAAGAATACTCATCACTAGATACAGGAATCCCAGCATCGTTTGTTGTGGGTTTTGGCTTGTCGTTATTCATGATAAAAATTTCCTCGGATTTGATCTTCAGTCTATATTAATTTTTTTACATATACTCGCAATGAAAAGATTTTGCACTTTAATTTTTTATGAATTGAGCTCTATATGCTAATGAAAATCTTAGATTGCCGTTGCGATTTAAAGAAGTTAAAATTGAAAGATCTATGAATTATAAAGTTCACGCGAATAACCAATCCAATAGTTGCGGTTTAAAGTTGTCCATTTTCTTAAGCTTACGAAACGTTTGTTTCTTTATCTGATTTGCAACGTCTCCTCCAAGGTAAAACCATCTACCTGGTCCATAAAAAAAGCCAAACCTTAAAGCTATACCTTCGATTGGATTTGATTTAAATAGACGTTTTTCTATTTCAGCTTATGTACGAGTTCCATCTGCGTTGCTAGGATTTTCATCGAATGCAAAAGAACTATTTTCATAAGCCAAACCAATTCACGGCTCTTGCCAAAAAGCGTTGGATTGCGCGATATAGCGCTTTTTTCCATGCATTTCAGCAGCTTCTTGTAAATTCGACCGTCCTACAAGACGAAGTATTGCATCATCTTTAGCAGCTTTAAGCATAAATTCAGGGGTATATTCTATAGGTACATGAGTTAACATATCATTTACGATATCTGGTTTAATTTGAGCAAGAGATAAAAAAATAGCTTCTCTTTCATGTACATTTAAAATGATTGGATGTGCACCTTTTCTGTTTAGATAAGGCAAAGAAAACTCCAATCGATTATTTACAGCAAAAAGAATTTAGCACTATTAATTCAAGCCCTATGCTACTGGAAGATAGAAAATATCACCTTTCTAATGCTCATTATAAAATCTGGCTTGCTCATGATCCTGAAATATTAATGCCTTACCTCTATCAAGATGATTTTAGACAATATCGAGAAAAAAATTCCTGTGGGTACTGCTCTTTAGTATATTACGGTAAGCTTTTAAGTAATAAAGGAATGTCTGATTTAATAGAATTTGCAGAAAAATATAAAATTGCACTTATCTCCTTTGAAAAAGATCTTGAAGAGCTAACAAATACATTTGGAACAGAAAAAGATAAGCAATCTTATAAGTTGGCATCATACGAACTTCAGCACTAACCTAATAAAAAGGGTGGTAATCTAGCAATAGTTTCGGATTTGATCCGATGGAGTTCTGTCTTGCTTCGCAAAGGAAACTATGCAGACACAGATGTTAAAATTGGTCAGCATATATGGGTTGATTCAATCAGCCAAGAGAAATCGGTTGCTTTGAATTTAGGATCAATGATCTACCCCGATATGACTGTGCCTTGGTTAAATGGAGACATTATTGCAGGATCTTCTCTTTTTTCAAAACCACATTCAAAAGGAGACTTTAGAGCTAATTCGGTAATTCAAAAAGGCGGTCTTTTGGATCTTTTTCAATTGCATTCAGAAAAACATAAAAAGTTAATACAAAGGCATTTAACGTTTTTATGTTTTTTGAATTCAATTAAAAAATCTCTCAAAACTCCACTTTTTTCGAATTACCGAACTAGCTCTTTAGAATCACCCTTTCTAAAGCTGCATGTTTTATCATCGAAAAAGTCCAAACATCTTTACTGTTACAGTGCCAAAATAACATGCAGAAAAGAATATCAAGACAACAATATCTCGTAAAAACTTTTTCCGATTTTTCTAATTATTTAAACGATTTTTTTCGTTCTACTCATTTTGGAGAGAATTTTTCTGGTTCTTTTACATCTGAAGAAATTTGTAAGGTTCGTGCAAATGGACTAGGACTATTCAATAAAGAGCAAAAAGCTTCCATTATTGAAAGAATGGCCAATTTGCTGAGAAAAGTAATAGAAAAACAGTATGAATCTGCCGAAATAGCTCATAAGTATACTGATGTATTTCAAAATGTAAAAGATCATGAACATGATAAATTTTTAATGAATTACATGCAAGCAATAGTAAGGGGCAATATTAAAGAGAGTATAAAATCAATAACAGGAAGTGTTGTTTTTGGAAATATTATTTGGAAATGCATTAATACAGATGAATGGAAAAAGTATTCTATCTATTCAAATACAGATGCACAATCAGCGTTTCGATCGACAAATACAATCAAGTTTGATACAGATAATGATGAAAATGAAAGACATATAAGAACTAATAAATGCGCAGACTTGAGCTTTACTTCTTTTGGAATGGAAAATGTTTTAGAAAGATCTAATGCATTGAAAAATGAACATCTAAAAATGGGAAGTCATAAGTAATTTTCTATCTTAAAAGTCTTAAATGCTTTTTAAAATATATCAAATGCCTTTTGAAATTATTTCGAAAGGTTTTTTTTTATAAGTTTGTAACTGTCGGAAATAAATTTAATTGATCTGAAAATAAAAATAATTTAAGCTGAATCATCAAAAAATGATTAAATATAACGGTTAAAAATGCTGACAACGACATTTTCCCATATAAAGGGCGTCTCTGCTAATTTCGAAAAACAACTTTTAGATGCTGGTATCAACCATTGGGATGAATTTCTTGAGCAGATGCATGGCCTTGTCGACTTTCCAAAAACAAAACTAGAAAACATCAAAAATGCTCTCTTTGCCTCAAAAGAAGCGCTTGAAAAAAATGATCTGCAATATTTTAAAAATACGCTAAAACCAAAAGAGCATTGGCGTCTTGCTAAAATGGGAAAAGTCGCCTACGTAGATATTGAGACAACAGGACTTTCTCGTTATTCAGATACGATGACCATTCTTGGCATTTACGACGGAATAACCTCTCAATCTTACATCAATGGGAAAAATTTGGGGGATGCAAAAGAGAAGTTAAAAGAATTTGATATTGTTGTAACTTTTAATGGAAAGCAATTCGATATACCTTTTATAGAACATTACTTCTCTTACACTTATGACTTTGTCCATTTAGATTTACGCTATATGCTAAAAGAGCTCGGCCTTCAAGGGGGGCTAAAAAGCATTGAAAATCAACTGGGCATCAATCGGGGTAGCGATCTGCAAGGTGTTGATGGCTTTGAAGCTATCAAATTATGGCAGCAATATAAACGCGGTAACAAAGCAGCACTTGACAAACTCCTACGTTATAATGAACAAGACATCGTTAATCTAAAATCACTTTTAGATTATTACATAAAAGCAAAAACCTAATTCGAAAAAAAATTAGCCATTAAAGAAAATTATTATGAAAAAATTATTACTGTTTTTTATCCTTCTGATTGCAAAATTACCTGCTACTATTTACTTGGAACCAACTTCACAGTTTGAGCCGTCTGTTGAAGTGGCTACTGTTTATATTGAGTACAAAGGCCAAATTTTACTTCTTCATACCCAAAACGAAAAGTTCCAAGGTAATAAATGGGGTATTCCTGGGGGTAAAGTCGAAAAAAATGAAACTCCCTTACAAGCTGCCATAAGAGAAACTAAAGAAGAAACAGGTTTTGATCTTTCAAATCAACTAATCGAAACTTTAAAAACTGTTTATGTCGAGATTAATGAAAAAAATCATTTTGTATACCATACGTTTCGTACAGCGTTGCAAGGTGACCCAAGCAAGGTAAAAATTAATTTCCGTGAACATAAAGGGTTTACTTGGGTTACACCTGCGGATGCTTTAAAAATGGATCTATTGCAAGATGAAGATGCTTGCATCATAAAGGACTATTTCTCTTAAAGAGAATTTGGTATGACGATCTGCACCATAATTACCGGCGCCTAACTTGGGGTGACACTTTTGAACTTGAAAATACCAATTTTATCAGTTTTGATTCGTCTCAATTTCAAACCAAATGTTTTTTACCACTAATGTGTAATCGTCAAAATCATCAGGTTAAGAAAATACTAACACAGCTCTATAAAAGCTGTAAAATCCATCACAAAGTGATGCTACATAGGTAGCCTGTGGTTTTAACCACCGGAATCATTAACCAATATTTACGCACAGCAGAAGCGCTGCTACATTGTTAAGATTTCTTGATGAGTGCCACATTTTGCATTCCATGAACCCTAAATATGGTCCATTTAAAATAGAACTTCTTTGAAAACGGATTGAAGTACCAATCCGTGATAGATGATCATTTTTTTATATTCCGGTGGTTAAAACCACAGGCTACCTATGTAACATCACTTCGTGATGGATTTTGAGGGTTGCGCTACCACGGTGAAGAATATTTTGTTCGAAACTAACATGATTTAAAAATTTTAAAACAAGCTTCGCTGAGATTAAATGAGCCACCACACGCCTAACTCAAGGTGTGTCCATCTGTTAAAAATTAATGTAGCAAATGACATAATGACAATCTTGAGCCCCAAAATGGAGTCCGTTATCTTCTAACTTTGATTTGTTCTATTGCAAATAATAAACTGATAGATTATTACATAAAAGCAAAAACCTAATTCGAAAAAAAATTAGCCATTAAAGAAAATTATTATGAAAAAATTATTACTGTTTTTTATCCTTCTGATTGCAAAATTGCCTGCTACTATTTACTTGGAACCAACTTCACAGTTTGAGCCGTCTGTTGAAGTGGCTACTGTTTACATTGAGTACAAAGGCCAAATTTTACTTCTTCATACCCAAAACGAAAAGTTCCAAGGTAATAAATGGGGTATTCCTGGGGGTAAAGTCGAAAAAAATGAAACTCCCTTACAAGCTGCCATAAGAGAAACTAAAGAAGAAACAGGTTTTGATCTTTCAAATCAACTAATCGAAACTTTAAAAACTGTTTATGTCGAGATTAATGAAAAAAATCATTTTGTATACCATACGTTTCGTACAGCGTTGCAAGGTGACCCAAGCAAGGTAAAAATTAATTTCCGTGAACATAAAGGGTTTACTTGGGTTACACCTGCGGATGCTTTAAAAATGGATCTATTGCAAGATGAAGATGCTTGCATCATAAAGGACTATTTCTCTTAAAGAGAATTTGGTATGACGATCTGCACCATAATTACCGGCGCCTAACTTGGGGTGACACTTTTGAACTTGAAAATACCAATTTTATCAGTTTTGATTCGTCTCAATTTCAAACCAAATGTTTTTTACCACTAATGTGTAATCGTCAAAATCATCAGGTTAAGAAAATACTAACACAGCTCTATAAAAGCTGTAAAATCCATCACAAAGTGATGCTACATAGGTAGCCTGTGGTTTTAACCACCGGAATCATTAACCAATATTTACGCACAGCAGAAGCGCTGCTACATCTTTAAGATTTCTTGATGAGTGCCACATTTTGCATTCCATGAACCCTAAATATGGTCCATTTAAAATAGAACTTCTTTGAAAACGGATTGAAGTACCAATCCGTGATACATGATCATTTTTTTATATTTCGGTGGTTAAAACCACAGGCTACCTATGTAACATCACTTCGTGATGGATTTTGAGGGTTGCGCTACCGCGTTGAAGAATATTTTGTTCGAAACTAACATGATTTAAAAATTTTAAAACAAACTTCGCTGAGGTTAAATGTGCCACCACACGCCTAACTCAAGGTGTGTCCATCTGTTAAAAATTAATGTAGCAAATGACATAATGACAATCTTGGGCCCCAATATGGAGTCCGTTATCTTCTAACTTTGATTTGTTATATTGCAAATAATAAACTGATTTGATTAAATAATTCGATCATATACTAAAGGAAAAATTAAATGATTAGGCTCTTACAATTCTTTTTACTTACCTCGATTCTTAGCATGGATTGCGCTTTTGGAGCACCCTTTCAAGATGTTGTAGAACAAGGAAATATTATTTATTCTCATAAAAAAGGCGTTATTCAATGCCAATCAGAAATCAACCTATCTAAAGAAATTACGATTTTATTGACCTGTTTAAAGGAAAATACAGAAATTAAGTTTCAAAAAGTGGAGAAAATAAAAAAAGAAGGACTTCGTTTAAAAGTCGTTATGTTAGTAACAGACACCTCTATCTGTGCAAGTTGGATAGATGTACAAGAAGTCAACCTCCCAATAGAACCTATCTCTGTAAACACTTTTTCGCTTAAAGGAAAACAACTTTATAAATCCAATGGAATAAGAGTACTGCTTAAACAATAATTTAAAAAAAAGCACCTGAATAGACCTTGCGAGCTATTCGGCTGTTACTTAATCTTAAAGATTATAGAACGTGCTGAAGACAAATAGTAAATGCATTACAGTGCAAATCTTTTACTTTAACGTTCCAAGGTGATGTAGGCGTACGTGTTGGATAGTTTGTTGAACCAAAAATCTAATTGCTTGAATCGATAAACAACTAACGATATTTAGCAAACATGTTTAGAAATTCGCAAATTTGATAACTAAGACCTTTCTTTACTTGATCTGCAAACGCCCATGATCTCTCGTTTATTCTTGAATTAAAATGGTTAATTCCAGACTTTATAGGAGACTCTTGAAAAGAATCAGCATTTTTAAAGAAAAATAGACCTATTTTTTGTAATCAATTTTAGAAGGCATTGAGAGTCAAAAAAAATAAGCTTAAAGTTAGTAAAGATAACCCCAAGCAAGCGATAGAGAATTGAAATTTTTCTTAGAGCTAAATTTTCCCCCTCCAATCTGTTTTGGCATAGAGCCTGAATTGTGGTTTGGGAACCCGTGTGAAAACGTCAAGAAAAAATCATTTTTATAATAGTTGTAATTGACACCTAAAGTAGCAAGATTATAAGTTATCTGCCTTATATAGCTGTGAGATATAATGTAGGGTGATTTTCTCTCAAGCTTAATTCTATGTGAGAAACCCGCGCCAAAAGATAACATGGTGTTCATTCTATAGCCTAACCCAACATTAATAATAGTAGCATCTTGCAAGCCGCTACCAGGAGATTTTTTTGAGCCTCTTTTATTAGTATTTAGGTTTCCATTAGACAAAATCGAATTGTTGGAATTTGGAAGATTTCCAAAGTTTGTCCTAAGAATTTCAAGACGCCCCGCTATCTTTTCATTAAATTTATAAGTAAAACCCCCACCTATTGTCTGAGGAATAAAATTTTCAGCATGATGAGGCTCAAAACCTCGATATTTCTTGAACTGTCCTACGTAGCTTTTTTTAATAAATGCTAACCCAAAAGTAAGGGATTCACTAATATTCCATCTCCATCCTAAAGTTAACCCCATACCTTGAGAGTGATCCACACCTCTATTTGTGACATTGCCAGGAGAAACCGATCTAAGCTGATTATCTGAATGCTGAAAGCCTTTTCGAAGATGTGATAAATAAAAATAATTCAATGAAAATCCGATCGAATGATTTTTACTAAGTTTTAATGAAAAAATAGCTGAAATAGCCTCATTCTTATCCTCAAGCTTAACATGTGTTGTACCTGTAATCGGAATTGGTTTTTTTGTCTGAATTTTTACATATCCATTCGTTGTATATTTTGCAAGGCTAATTGAACATTCATATCCGCTTAATTTTCCTTGTTTATGTATGGCAGCATCACCTGTGAATATGTACTTAGACTTATAAGATTGATTAGTTTTTCCTGGATTAAAATAAGGATTGTCATCTTTATTATTAAGAGTTGCATATTGCTGAACCATAAATACCCCGACATCAAAACGATCTTTAATCCATACGGCATTTGCAGGATTGACAACACCTGCAAAGGCATTTTGACCGCCTGAAATAGAGTTTGGTCTACCCCCTGCTACCACTCCGTAAGCTGTACTGCTAATCAAAATTAGAACAAAAAAAAATTTGATCGACAAGCCAGCAAAATAGTTCATGGATTACCCAACTTTTTAAACCACTTGTGTATACTATTTTTTTATTTTCGGCAAACCATACGTTAAGATTAAAATAAATCAGTGGACATAAATTTTTTTGGGACTTAACTTATTGATATAGTTTAATTTTTAAAAAAACTTAAAAATTTATGAAGGTAATACCCATATGATGCCAATTAGTGATGATAATTCTCTTCGCAAAACTCTTCCGATTGTGACTTATTGCTTGATTGCTTTAAATGTCTTGTTCTATTTTTTTGAGATGGCAGGTGGAGAGGAATTCATCATGCGATGGGCATTTGTTCCAAGTCGTTTTTTAAGTGATCCTTATGCTGATTCTTCCACAATTTTTACTTCCATGTTTATGCATGCGGGCATCGCGCATCTTGTCGGGAATATGCTGTATCTTTGGATTTTTGGAGATAATGTAGAAGATTCCATCGGAAAAACCCCTTTTTTAATTTTCTATTTTGTATGTGGTATTTCAGCTATTTTCTCTCAAATGCTCTTTAACCCTGAATCAACTGTACCAAACGTAGGGGCATCAGGTGCCATTGCCGGAGTTTTGGGGGCTTATATTTATCTATTTCCTCATGGAAAAATCAATGTGATCCTTGGACGTTCAATGCAGATGATGCCTGCGTATATTGTCATCGGCTTTTGGTTTGTCTTACAATTTATAAGTGGTGTTGGTTCAACAGCTCACCTCGAAGGATCTGGCGGTGTTGCCTACATGGCACATATTGGTGGTTTTCTTATGGGATTAGTCATTATGTTTTTCTATCAACAAATCAATGCTGCTAATAGATAACATGTTTTTTAGATTATTAAACTTAAGTTTAACATAATTTTTTATACTTGTAACTTTGGGGGTCAGGTTTGACATTCTGAGCTCAATTTTAAGAAGATTGTTAAGGTAGTTGTTGTAAGATTTCGACAACTGCATCAAGAGGGATGGTTCCACCATATAGGTGATAATATTTGGTTGTTCCGCCTGGGTTAATTTCATAAATCAGATTACCTTTTAGCTTAACTGAATCAAGCTTCAACACGATAAATTCTTTCTCATTCCAAAATTTTTTAGAAATTGAAGCAAGTTGATCGTCTTTAGCAAGATGGATAAAATTAGTATCCATTGATGAATTTACGACTTGTAGTTGTAGTTGACTAAGATGCCAATCTTCAGGCGAGACAATTTTATATAAAGACTCCGGTATAGAATGTTCTGATTTCATTTGATAACCTCTTAGCCTTTAAAATCTTGAAAACAAACCTTATTTCATGTAATATAAATTTTCAATAACTATATTTAATACTTAATTTTAATTTAAGGAGACCTAATGAATAAAAAATTGATTATATTTGATTGTGATGGCGTATTAGTTGATTCCGAATATATTGCAAGTCGTATTTTTTCTGAAGTTTTAACATCCTACGGTTATCATATTTCACTTGAAGAGACCATCAAAAAATTTACTGGTGTTGATGAAAATGACGCTCGAAAGCTCGTTTTTGATCATTCAAATATCGAGATGCCAATAAATTATTGGAAAGATCAACAACTTAAGCTTGATCATGCATATGAGCAAGAGCTTACTTCATTGATGGAACCTGTATTAAAAACGCTTGATATCTTAAAGCTGCAAAAATGTGTAGCTTCAAATAGCCCGCGTCATCATGTGAAAAACTGCTTAAAAATCTCATCTCAACTCAAATTTTTCACTGAAGAATCAATTTTTACCTCTAGTCAAGTTAAAAAACCAAAACCTGCACCTGATTTATTTCTTTTTGCTGCAAAAGAAATGGGTTTTAACCCTGAAGATTGCATAGTCATTGAAGACAGCCCTACAGGGACAAAGGCAGCAATTGATGCTGGTATGGATGTTATGATTTTTCTTGGAGGAAGACATGCGAGGTTTGATTGGTATAAGGATAACATAGAAACTTATGATAAGCCTATGTTTTCATCTTGTGAAGAGCTCATAAAGGCATTAACAATGAAAGTACATCATGTCAATTAAATTGACATGATGTACTTAAAGACTTCCCCTTTTTAAGGAAGTTCAATAATTGCTATTGCGCTTTCCAAACCACCTGAAGTGCGAGCCGCAACACCATAAGTATAATTTTTTCCTTTACATCTGCCTTGGTCAGTGTAAGCAAATGTTTTAGAATCGACTTGTCCAATCAACACTCCATTTCTATAGATATTATACCCATCTACAAATGTAGATGAAGAGGCTGTCCATTCAAGTCTATTCACCCAAACTTTTTGGGATGCAAACTTGTTATAAAAACTACACGCACCCAAATCTGTAACCGGACTTACCTCAATTGTATAGATTTGATAGTAGGGATCAGCATTGCCAGGATATTGTCCCCAAGTTGCAACCATTTGATGAGCACTTTCATTATAAGAGAGCCAAACATCATAATTGGTTCCGGCACTTGGAGTATAAGGGATTGCTCTTGTAGACCAAAATGTGCCGTTAAAAACAGAAGAATATGGTAAATAAATATCCTCTTCGTTCCAGGCAGCAACAATTGTTTTAGAGTCGCTATCAAAAGCCATGTTTATATTTCCGTAAGCGCCCTGACTTGTTCCTTGAGGTATTCCACTTGCATTTACCCAATTTGTACCATTATATATTGCAAAAAAGGGCAGGGAGCTTGATGTATCACCCCAGGCTGCAATAACTGTTTTAAAAGTAGGATAATAAACCAAAGTCACGTTATCATTAACACCACTACTTGTGCCAACAGGAATTGGAAATCCTGGAACTGTCCAGATTGCTCCATTTAATACTGAATAATAAGGTAATTGCGTAACTTCATCACTCCAAGCTGCAATCACATTTTTGTTAGCTTCATCGTACGTTAGCAAGACATCATTTCTAACTCCCGTACTTGTTATTCCAATCGGAAGTAGGCTTGCAACCGTCCAATTAGATCCATCAAATACTGAATAATAAGCTAGACTAGTTGATGAATCTCCCCATGCAGCTATAACTGTATTATTAGCCTGGTTATAAGTTAAGTTAATATTTGATTTAGCCCCAGCACTAAGACCTGGTGCTATCGGGGATCCAGGGGTTATCCAGCTTGATCCATCAAATACAGCATAAAAAGGATATGATACTATACTATCTTTCCACGTTGCAACAATAGTTTTGTTGGTAGAATTATAAATTAAACTCACATCATAACTAACACCAGAACTTGTCCCAATAGGAATTAATGTTCCTGGTGTAGTCCAGCTAGCACCATCATAAATAGCATAAATAGGTGGGTAGTCTCCAGAATCATCAGCCCAAGCAGCTACCGTAATCTCGTTTACAGGATCGTAAACAGTTGTCACATTATAATCGACCTCACTGCTTGCACCTGCAGGAATTAACACTGCAGCTGGTAACCAGGAATCAGCATGTACTCCGACATGACACGTTAATAAAAATGCAATTAACCAATTCTTCATAAAAAAACCTCCATTAAATAAAATTCATCATACTTTTTTTTTAAATAAAGACTAATATTTTTTACGTAATCACTTAAAAAAAATATTGATTAAATCTAAAAAACCTTAATTTTTAAAGGCTTATGAATTTTTCTAAATAAGAGAACTGCAAAAAAATTTATGGATTACTTATCTTTATCCTTTGACGTTAAATCAATATAAGGTTAGTTTCAAAATTAAAAATAGTATTGATTGAAAATGTTCAAGGTTAAACAAAAATGTCTGACACAAAACAAAATGAAATTAAAAGACCTGTAGAAGTGATTGAACTTGAACATCGCTATGGTTCTTATTTAGCTGTCGATCGCATTTCTTTTGGAATTGATGAAGGGACAACATTTGGATTAATCGGTCCAAATGGAGCCGGAAAAAGCACAACGATCAAAATGTTAACGACATTACTCCCAGCAACATCAGGAGATGCCTACATCAATGGATTCAGTATTATTAATCAGCCATCAGAAGTAAGACAGAGCATAGGATATGTGCCTCAGCAAGTTTCTGCAGATGGCGAACTTACGGGCTATGAAAATCTTTTAATTTCAGCCAAGCTCTATGGTCTCAAATCTAAATATCGCGAGCAAAGAATCATGGAAGTGATGGAATATATGAATTTGACGGATTTTAAAGATAGAACGGTCAATGGATATTCAGGAGGCATGATTCGACGCTTAGAAATTGCACAGGCTCTTATTCATGACCCTATAGTTTTATTTTTAGATGAACCGACAGTTGGACTTGATCCATCATCTCGTAAAATGCTTTGGAACCATATTAAAATTCTGAACAAAAAATTTAAAACAACGATCCTTATGACAACACACGATATGGATGAGGCAGATGAGCTTTGCGATATGATTGCTCTTGTGCATTTGGGTCAAATTGTTGTAATGGATACGCCCTCCAATTTAAAAAATGCGATTGGCTTAAATGCCACTTTAGATGATGTTTTTATTTTTTATACCGGTAATTCATTAAAAGAATCAGGAGACCTTAACCTTGTCAAACAAATTAGAAGAACAATTTCAAACATGTAATAAATTTTCCTTAAGATGCGAGCAAATTTTTGCAATTGTTGAAATGGACATCAGGAAACTTATTCATGACCCCTTTGAATTACTTACACGCATGATTCAACCTGCTATTTGGCTCGTTATTTTTGGTCAGGCTATGGCAAAAACCAATGGCATCCCGACAGGATCTCTTTCATATCTTGATTTCATTGCTCCTGGTATTTTGGCACAAAGTATTCTGTTCATCTCCATATTTTTTGGCATTTCCTTAATATGGGAAAGAGATATGGGTGTTTTACAAAAAATTTTGGTGTCCCCTGCACCAAGAAGTGTTTTAGTGATTGGTAGAGCAATAGCTGCAGGCCTTCGGGGAATATCACAAATTTTTATTATCTACTTTCTTTCATTTGCACTAGATATTAATTTGCGTTTTGACTTGTTAGCCTTTATCGGGGTTATAGCTACAGTGATGCTAGGTGCTGCTATTTTTTCTACTTTTTCATTAATCATTGCTGCCATTGTAAAAAAAAGAGAACGTTTTTTGGGGATTGGTCAGGTATTAACCATGCCGCTTTTTTTTGCAAGTAACGCACTCTACCCAATAGATATGATGCCAAAATGGCTGCAAATGGTCTCTTTAGTCAACCCTCTAACTTATCAGGTTGATGCTTTACGCAACTTCATGATTACAAATGAAGTTTCTTCATTTGGTTTAACAATTGATTTTGTTGTAGGATTTGTAGCCCTTTTTATTTTAATTGCTATCGCAACAAGAATTTATCCAAAAATCCTTTATTAGTGGTTTTTTCCTAATTTAAAAGTAGAAAAAAGTTGCAATAGTTGATAGAATAACGGTTATTTAAAATTAAAGCAACAGTATGAATCAGATTCAAACCAATCAAATTTCTTTTCAAGAATGGACGATGCGTGCAAAACAACACGCCGAATTAATGAATCCTGTAGTAGATTCTTTTTTAAAAAAACGGGGTCTTCAAATCAAGGATGCTGTTCACGATTTTTTATTCACCTACTACAATTTTTCAACTTCCAAACTAAAGCAATGGGTACCCTCAATAGATGATGTATTAGTTGTTAATAATACGTTTCGCAAAGAATATTTTTGGCTGAGCGATCATTGGTATCATTTAAATGGAAATCTATTGTCTTTAAAACTTGAAAGCATCCCTAAAAGTAGCCTTCAAGCAGCTCAATTTATTGCAAATCTTTGCGATAATATTTCAAACAAAACCCCGAGATTCAATTGTTTTGGCCTTCATGAATGGGCCATGGTTTATAAATCATCTCAAGAGACAATAAGACATCAAGGTCATCGACTAAGATTATCAGCTGATGAACTTGCCCATTTTGTTGAAAGTCAAAAAATTTGTTGCTCCCATTATGATGCTTACCGATTTTTTACTAAGGAGGCGCGCCCACTAAACACTATAACCCCAAGTCTTGAAACAAGATTGGATATGGAACAAGCTGGCTGTTTGCACGCTAATATGGATCTTTACAAATGGGCAACAAGGCTTTGGCCTTGGATAGGATCTGACTTTATAGCAAAAACTTTTTTTCTTACATTGAGGGCTCGTGAACTAGATATGAGAGCTAGCCCCTATGATTTGACTGATGAGGGTTATACACCGATATGTATTGAAACAGAGGAAGGTAGAGCCGAATACAAACAAGAACAGCAACTTATTGCAGAAGCATCGGTTGAGTTACGTCAACTTTTAAGTGCTTTTTGTAAACGTTTGATTGCTATCTCTTAAATATTGAACTACAACCTTGCATTTGTTACCTTCAAAAAAATGAGGTTAAAATGAAGCATCTTATATTTTATGACGGGACTTGCGGGCTTTGTCATGAGGCCGTGCAATTTATTTTGAAACACGATAAAAATAAAGTGTTTATGTTTGCTCCTCTTCAAGGAGAAACCGCAGCCAAATTATTAAAAAATTGGCGTGCAACATCACCCTCTGCTGATTCTCTAGTACTTATAGAAAATTACGAAATTGGCCAATCTGAAGAAATATTAACATTTGGGATAGGAGCTCTCCGTATTTGCTGGCTACTTGGAGGTTTATGGAAAACAGTTGGTGTTATTTCATTTTTGCCTTCATTCCTATATGACTGGGTCTATAAATTGATTGCTAAGCGCCGATTTAAATGGTTTGAAAGTAAAACATGTCTTATACCTAAAATAGATGAAACCGAACGGTTTTTGCCTTAAAATAAGATGTAAAAGTATGAAATTAAATCCTTTTCAACAAGCCATCATAGATAATAACTATAAGGGCGTTTCTGAATTAATCGATTCTAAATGGCGCTTTGAAAATGATAAAAATAAGTTTAGCCCTCTTGAAATTGCTGATTTATTAGGATCTTCTGAAATCCAAAAACTTTTAATCAGTCGAAAGCCAAAATCAATTAAATTGCAGCTAAAGGATTCCTCAAAACCCACTTTAATAAGTGTCAAAAAATTTGAAGAATTATTTAATCTTATCTATCGACCTTTTTTAACTTTTTTAACCTACGAAGATTTAAGCAAAGTCATTCATAACCTCCCCTATTTTTTTCGATTTCAGTGGCTTTTTGGTAGACGAGATGAGTTAGAAACTCTATACGGAGAAAAACTTGAGAGACATCTGATGGTTAAAACTTTTATTAAGTTTATTGATCCTGTTATGGAATATGGGTTGTTTGCTGATATGGATCTGCCTGCAAAGACTTTTATAGGTGAATACACAGGGTTTGTACGAGAAATTGATAAGCATAATCCAGAACTCAACGGTTACTGTTTTCATTACCCCACCAAGCTATTTTCATATCGTTATTATGTGATAGATGCATTTCAAGAGGGAAATGAACTTCGCTTTATTAATCATAGCAAAACACCAAATTTACAACCTCTTTGGCTTCTAGATAAAGGGTTATTGCATCTTGTTTTTATTGCGAATCAATGGATTCCAAAAGGGAGTGAATTGACCTTTAATTACGGTAAGGATTATTGGGCTAAAAAGCCGGCTTTAAAATAAAGCCAGCTAAAAACCAAACTCTTTTATTTTTTTAAAGATGCAATATCGATGACAAAGCGGTATTTCACATCGCTTTTGATGATACGCTCATAAGCTTCATTAATTTTCTCTATAGGAATCATTTCAATATCTGATGTAATTCCATGTTTTGCACAAAAATCAAGCATTTCTTGCGTCTCTTTTAGACCGCCAATTAATGATCCGCCAAGAGATCTTCTTTTAAAAATCAGGTTAGTTGTAGATGGAGATGGGTGCGGCGTTGCTGGTGCTCCAAGCATACACATTGTGCCATCGCGTTTAAGAAGCTCCATAAAGGCATCCAAATTGTGCGAAACAGAAACTGTATTCAAGATAAAATCAAAACTGTTTAAATGCTTTTTCATCTCTTCAGAATTCTTAGATATGACGACTTCATCAGCGCCAAGTTTTTTTCCGTCTTCAACTTTTCCTGGACTTGTTGTAAATAAAACAACATGCGCACCCATAGCATGAGCTAGTTTTACACCCATATGACCTAAACCACCAAGACCTACAATCCCAACTTTACTCCCCTTACCAACATTCCAGTGACGTAGAGGTGAATAAGTCGTAATCCCTGCACAAAGAAGGGGCGCAACACCCGGTAAATCAGACTCTTTAAATTCTTTTGGGACATGTAATGTAAATTTTTCATCAACAACGATATCTGTGGAATAACCACCAAAAGTGATAGATCCATCTTTTGCTTTGCCGTTATAAGTCCCGATAAATCCCTTATCACAATATTGCTCTAAACCATCCTTACAGCTTTGGCAAGAAAGACATGAATCCACCAAGCATCCAACAGCTGCCAGATCGCCCACCTTAAATGATTTAACATCGCTACCAACTTTAGTAACACGTCCTACAATTTCATGTCCTGGTACCACAGGGTAAACAGTGCCTTTCCATTCATTTCTTGCTGTGTGTATATCAGAATGACATACGCCGCAATAAAGAATTTCGATCTGTACATCGGTAGCATTAGGCTCGCGTCTTTCAAAACTAAATGGTCCAAGTGGTGCACTCGGACTAATTGTAGCATATCCGGCAGTCGCTTTTTTCATAAAATCTCCTTTTATTTTAATTGATTTTTTTAATTTTTATAGGGTTAGATTTTGTGTATAAATTTAAAAATAAAAATTGTCAACTAAAAGAGGATATTCTCATTACCGTCATCTTAAAAACTTTTCAGATACTTTCCGTATTTATTTTTTTCTTCTCTATACCACTTCATGCAATAGAAGTTATGGATAGCGAAACGGAAAAGGAAACAAAACCCCCAAGATTTAAAGAATTTTACCCTGATAAACAACTTCCGTTTTTACAGATCCCGCAACAATTGTTGCAGGTAATGGGGCGCCAACAGGCTCATATATAAAAAACCCGGCTACAAGCTTTGGATCTTCAAGCTTTATTGTAGGTACCACTTACTATCGCACAACAGTGGAATGGGTATTTTTTAGAGCCCAGGGGACTATTTTAGCAATATCTAATCATAGAGTTAAAAATTCGGGATACTTTTCTTTATCAATCGGGATTAAAAAAAAATATTAAAAGTCCAAAAGGTTAGATTTATGGTTGAATGGGCAAGCTTGATGGTCAATTCATGAAAAAAAAAATCGAATTGACGGAAAAATTGATTCGAATTCCGGAGGAAATGTGATCTATTTAACTCCATCTCTTTTTAGTTTCATAAAAAAAGATGGTTGCGCAATTTGGTGTGAGCATCCCTTTAACTCAACATCGATGTGGAAATCAACATAAATTAGATTTTACGCTTAACTTCGATTTTGCTTGCTCCTTTTATTAAGGTAGTTATTCTTCTACAACTGAAACGAATACATGAGCTCTTGAAAAGATCAGAATGCAAAAAAAAGACAAGACAACAATAAAAATGCCATAAGGTACTGTCGAAGTGACGGGAATAAGCATAAGTAAAGAACCTACAACAGATGCGATTCCAAATTCCAAAGCTCCAAACGCAGCTGATGCAGTCCCAGCAATCAGCGCAAAAGGCTCTAATGCCATTGAGGCTGTACCTCCAACTAAGAACATAGCACCTGTGCACGCAATAACCATCGGTATTAAAAACCCGGGCAAGCTTATAGCCTCAACCAGGTTCCATACTAGCATGGAAAACCCACCTGCAAACATAAGAAAAATACCTAAAACAATCGTTTTTTGAATACCGAATCTCTCTATAAGCTTTCCGCTTAAGAAGCCACCGAGGCCAATAACAGAGCCAAATGCTGCAAAATAAAAACCAAATTCATGTGGAGGGATACCGTGTAAATTAATAATCATGAATGGCGATATGGAAAAAAAACAGAAAAATACAGATTCTGCAAAGCCTCCCATCAGGGCATAAATAATAAACTGCCTATTGGTCAAGATCGTTAAATAACGTTTCCAAATATCATCATCTATTTTGACTCTTGCCTCAAACTCTAATGTTTCTTCAATGTAAAAACTAGTGACAAATAACCCAAATAAACCAATAAGGCTTAAAAATATAAAAACTGATTGCCAACCGAAATAAAGACTTAAATAGCCACCGATAATTGGCGCAAAAGTTGGAGATATCCCTATCGCTCCATTTAAAAAACTATAAATTTTTGCGCTTTTATTACTCCCGTACAAATCACGGACAAGAGCAAAAGAATTGACAAGCATTCCACAAGCACCAAAAGCGCTGATAATGCGTCCTACAATTAACCAGGAGATATGACCGGAAAATGCACAAACAATTGAGCCTATCGCATAAAGTAATGAAGAGGCATAAAAGATTTTTTTTCTTCCATACTGATCAGAAAGGGGGCCAATCAGCAGCTGACCAATCCCTGTAATGAGTAGAAATAAACTCAATGTCATTTGAATCATGCTAGGAGATGTGTTAAAAATCCCCATCATTTGCGGTACTATAGGGATATAAATATCTAGTCCGAAAGCAAAACTAAAAACAAAAGGTGTAAGGATTAAAACGAGCTTAAGAGTCTTATAATTTTTCATGAATATTTCGTGTATTTGATTTGTCCATTCATTCTAACAGACTTAAGAAAAAAAATCAATTGAACAATTAATTAAACAATTGTTGATTTTCAGCGGATCACCATACAAATCAATAGCTTTGAAAAGTGGAATGAATGAAATGATAAGTTAAAAAATAAATTTGCATGGTTTACTAAGGTGTTGATCTAACCAACAACACCCAAGGTCTGGAGGTGGGGTGGCACGAATAGCTTATTTTTCCCAAAAGCCGCTAAATTTTTACCCCCTAATCAGCACAAGAGAATAATGGGATAAATCTTTAAGTTTCCTCCTCTCTTTGTTCCCAGTTAAGCTCTTTAGGTAGTAATAAACACTTTTTTTTACTACCATAAAGAACAGAGAGAGGATTTTATAAAAGAATAAGTGGGAAGAAAATCTTCTGTGATATTAGAGGGAAATGAGTTAAATTTTTAGCTTATTCGTGCCAACCCAGGGCCTCAATTAAGATAATTTGACGCTTACACTTTAGTGGTAAAGGATCCTAATGATTAACTAGAAAGCTGATCTTAGAATTAACGCGGAATTTTACGATATTATTATTCTCAACTATCCCTTCGATGTGATCGACATTGATTTGCTTAATGTCATTTATAGTTTTTGCAGCTTCTGTCACTCCAGCTTTTATTGCATCTTCAACTGTTTTACCTTCACTAATGATCTCGATGACTTTAACGATAGACATAAGTTTTCTCCTGTTGGTTTTTTTTTAAACTTAATTTTTTATATGGTTTTATGCAAGAAATATTATTATCAATTGACACGAATAGAGTTTTTCTATAAAGTTTTCCATGTAGAGACATCTTGTATAAATTTAAAACAAAAGGAGTTTTAACAATGTCTTCCATAGCAACCATAATAGGTACGGAAAATACTAATCCGCAGCCTAACATTTTAAGCCTTTTAGTACCATCCTTTCAGGCATCCCTTAAAATTATCTCTTCTTCTATTCTTTCTTCTTCTTTTTGGCTTAAGCAAGCCCATCACCATTTTAAATAAAATTTCCCTTTTTAGAATTTAAGCTTTAGCCTCTTTTTATTCTTTAGCAAAAAACATTAATCACATTGTCTTTTGATTTTTTAAAAATTAATAGCCATTTCTTTAACTGCGAAAATAAACAATTATTTTTTGTAAAATTTAATTTTTTCAAAATTATTAATAGTTACTCTATTTTGCATATTTAAAAAATAATTATAACTTCAAGGAGTTTTCCATGGAAACTAATTTCGTTATCCCATTAGTTAGCAATATGATCATAAATAATTGTTATGAAAAGTCTTCTCCAGAAGAGCGGTTCAATACAATACAGCTTGTTTACACAAGAACATTAGAGGCTTTAGAAGCCATTAAAGATTTGAATCTTAGCTTGTTTGATGGTTTGGTCGGAGATCGGGCTGGTCAAATCCGTGCTTTAAAAATTTTATATCTATCGAGAAAGGATTATAATTCTGAATTAAATGTGCTTAGAGAGCGGCTTCAAAATCTTAGAATAATCAAAACATTTATCCAAAGATACGGACAAATATTAATTGTTAAAAGAGGAAATTTACATAGGCAATATCAACAAAAAATTTTGGATAACCTGGAAGATGAAGTTAAAATTAGAGAAATAAAAAAAAAAGAATTTAAAGCATTTGACATAAAAATAAGTAACAAGAAAAGAGCATTTTTTGAAATATGTTCAAATATCCTAATTGAAAAGGATATTTCTGTTAGTAAAGATATTTTATTCATTGCTAAAAACTATTTTTTAACATTAACAAAAACATCAAAACAAATTGGTAATAACTATAAAAATGGAATAAATATAAAACTGATAAAAATCAAAAATTTGAATTGCGGAGTTTCTATAGGGGGCGATACATTCAATGCAATGAAAGAATCAGTTGCTATTAGCTCTGTTGATTTCGTAAAAGAATTGGCTAAAAAAATCAATTATCCAAATAATTTATTGGAAGTTAGATTGTTAGATAGAATGCAACTCCCTTTTTTATATATGACTCAAAACATCTTTATAGATGCAGTGAAAGCAAATATCCCTATCCTTTTAAAAATTAAAAATATAAAAGAAAAAGTTTTTGACTGTAAAATTCTATTTAATAAAAACGAGAATGAGTCTTGTGGAATTATTATAGAAGCGTTTAGCAATAAAAAATCTGAAGATCTTAATTCTGAAAACTTTAAAAATCAGCTTATAGACGAGGGTATTTTAAATATTATTACCTACAATGCAGCTCAACATGACCAATACATTGGTTGTACTAATTTTGATGCAAATCAAGAAGCAATGAAAGAAATAGCAATAAAAAAAGGATATTCATTTAATAATCCTTTATTATGCTGTATCGAACATATTTTTTCTGATCGAATCATTAACCAAATGAAAGGCAAAAAATGAATCAAAACTGGAAAAAATTACTATTAATACAGGCCGGTGGAGTCATCTGCCTGCCTGTATTTATTATAGGACATGCTTTAGAGCCAATTCGGTAATTCGAAAAGGCGGTCTTTTGGATCTTTTTCACTTGCATTCAAAAAAATATAAAAAGTTAATACAAAGGCATTTAACGTTTTTATATTTTTTGAATTCAATTAAAAAATCTCTCAAAACTCCACTTTTTTCGAATTACCGAATTAGCTCTTTAGCCAAAACCTTTGGAATATATTCTGCAATTTTAGCTATTATATTCGGGAATCTTTTACTTCTTGCAATGGGTATTGTACTTGCATCTTCAAGTGCTACCCATCGCAAAAGTACTGCAGAAACTGCAATTGATGTGTTTGGCTTAAAAGGAAAAGAATTATTTTCTGGAGCTATGGTGATATCGATGATTGGTTGGTTTTCGATTCAATTAAATATCATGACTTCAGCTTTTCAAAACATGTTAAACCCTGAGATGATCATTTGTTTAAATATTGTGCTTGGAATTGCAATCACTTTAGTCGGAATCAAAGGGATGCGAATTTTAACAGCACTTGCAACTTTTAGTATGCCATTTTTGATCATCACTATTTTGTATGCACTTTTAAAGGTGAGTGATTATCCGATGATAACAACAGAGCAAGAGGTCATTAGTATGAGTGGTCTATCTCTTCTGCTCGCATGCGGTATTGCAGCACTCATTGATTTGCCTACTTTTTTTAGGCTAGCAACATCTCAAAAAGATGGAATAATAGCTGTTTGCCTACTTTTTGGATTTGTTTTACCTTAAGTTGAAAGTGTCGGACTCTATCTTTTTATGCATACACAAGGAGAGCATTTGGCTGAAGTATTAGCTCTTTCAAGCGATGGAGTAGTATGGAAGATTTGGGTCATGGCATTTTTAATATTAGCTGGTTGGACTACAAATAATGCCAATTTATATTCAGCTACCGTGAGCTTGCAAACTTTGATTCCTGGTTTAACAGAAACCTCCCGCACATTGATTTTAGGGTTTCTCGGGACTTTCCTTGCCTGTTTCAATTTTCTTGACAATCTGATTTTGGTTTTAGATCTGATTGGTATCCTTTTAGGAAGTATGGGAGCAGTTATTGTGTTTCACTATGCATTTAAGCAACAAAAAGAGAAACAAGAAAACATTATCGCCTGGATTTCGGGTATTATTGGGGGCTTCATAAGCTATTATGGATATACCTATTCAAGTATTCCAGTATTAGATGCCTTTACTTTTGCATTAATAATAAAAACACTATTTAAGGTAATAAAAAATGAGAAAACTATCAACATTAGATCTTGAAGATCTGAGCCTAGGAGCTGCCATTTTAGGCTCCGGTGGTGGTGGAAACCCAGCTTACGAATTACTAATGGCAAAGCAGCAGACCGAAGATTTTCAAGCAGCTACGCTTGTAAATCTTTTAGATATTGAGGATGATGCTCTGGTAGCCCCCATTGCTTTTATGGGCGCTCCCTTAGTATGTATAGAAAAAATCCCTTCTGGGAACGAGCTGATTTTACTGCTCGATATGATCAAAAAAGTGACAGGAAAAGCAGTCACTCACTTGATTGCAGCAGAAATCGGAGGCGCTAACGCGTTTACTCCTATCATTGTATCAGCTGAAACCGGGATACCTGTTATTGATGGTGATACTTTAGGACGTGCTTTTCCTGAATTGCAAATGTCATCATGCAATTTAAATGGTATTTCTCCATCTCCTGCCACACTTGCAGATGCCCTTGGAAATGTTGTGGTGATACATGCAAAAACAGGGCTTGAAATTGAAAGATTTTGTAGAAATACAACAGTTGAAATGGGTTCAAGCGCAGCTCTTTCAACTTACTTGATGACAGGAAAGCAATGTAAAGAGTCAGTGATCGCAGGTACGGTGACTAAAGCAATAGAAATCGGACGCAATATGCGTTTTGCAAAAGAATCAGGGCAAGATCCAATCAGTGCTCTTTTGGACTGCACAAAGGGTGTGAAAGTTGGAACCGGTATAATATCTGACATTGATCAAGTCATTGAAGATGGTTTTTTAAAGGGAACATTTAATATAAGCTGTCAAAATTCAACGATAAAGGTTCATTATCAAAATGAATATTTAATGGCTTATGAAGAAGATGTAATTATTGGTTCAACACCTGATATTATTATCCCTCTAGAGCAAGACACAGGCTCGCCCGTAACAAGCGAATCTTTGGTATATGGGCTACGAGTTATATTAGTTGTGATACCAGGGCCTGAAATTTGGAAAACAGAGAAGGGGCTTGCGCTTGTAGGACCTCAATATTTTGGATACGGAAAAAAGGAGAATGTATGTCAGCAAACTATGTAATCGGAATTGATATCGGTGGAACAAATACAGATATTGTACTTGTCGATCAATCAAAAATAATTGTGAAAGCTTTTAAAACAGTGACAACATCCCCTCTTGAAATGGGTGTGAAAACAGGATTGGAAATGATTTTTCAAGATCCTACTTTAAAAAAATCATCCGTTTCAGGAATTTTTGTGGGGACAACCCATGCAACGAATGCAATTGTAGAAGAAAAAAATCTCTACCGTGTTGGTTTAATCCGTATTGCAGGGCAAAATCCATCATCTTTACGACCTTGCTTTGGCTGGTCTCAAACTCTTTTGAATGCCATATTTACAGGTTATGAAAATATAGATGGTGGCTTTGAGTGTAATTTAAAAGAAATTACTCCTTTTTCTTCTACCCAAGCAAAAGAGGCTATTTTAAAACTTGTTGATAAAAAAATGGAAAGCCTTGCAATTATTGCTGTTTTTTCTCCAATTTCAAGCAAGCAGGAGCTTCTTTTAGGTGACATCGCAAAAAATCTTCTTGGTAGCAATTTTCCTATTTCACTTTCACATGAGATTGGGGGTATTGGTTTTATTGAAAGAGAAAATGCGACAATTTTAAATGCTGCTCTTAAAAAGCCGATGAGGGAGGGTTTTGTGAGTCTTGAAAATCTAAAAAATTCTCTTGGTTTTGAATGCCCTCTTTATGTTACACAAAATGATGGGAGTTTGATTACCTTAAATGAGGCTATTGCAAACCCTCTTTTGACAATTTCATCCGGCCCAACCAATTCATTTATAGGAGCAAGTAAACTTGCAGGCCTAACAGATGCTATTATTGTAGATGTTGGAGGTACTACGACAGATATTGGGATCGTTCAAAATGGTTTTCCAAGACGATCGATGCATAATGCCTCAATTGGTGGGGTAACATTGAATTTTCGTATGCCTGATGTTTTATCGATAGGTATTGGAGGAGGCAGTTTAGTAACTGCTAAACAAAATGGTGAATTCAAAGTAGGGCCTGAAAGTTGTGGTAAAAATTTGACAAAAGAAAGTTCTGTTTTTGGCGGTAAATCACTTACATTAACAGATTTAGCATCAGTAACCGGCCTTTTTGAAATACCTGGCAAACATCCTGTACAATTTGCAGATGTGAACGCAAAACAGGTCATGAGGCAAGTATATGAAAAAATTCAGACGGGTATTAATCTGATGAAAGGAAAGCTAAGTCAACTTAAAATTATTTACGTTGGAGGAGGAGCTAATATTGCATCGCAACATTTAGCTGATTCTTTGGAGCATTATGCTGTAGCTAATGCTTATGGTGCAGCGCTTGCTGAATTTTCTGCAACTATTGATACAACCCTTTCATTAACCAATCGTGAAACTGTAATTGATGAGCTTAAAGCAAAAGCTATCGATCTTGCAGTTAAAAAAGGTGCCTGTAGTCAGAATGTAAGAATTGTGGATATACAAGTCATCCCCTACCATTATATTCCGAATCAATTAGCAAGGGTGATAGTGACAGCTTCTGGTAAACGAAGCTAATTGGCTTTTTTTAACAAGAGAGTGAGATAGTCTTAACCCATTTTCTCATCTCTTGTTCAACAGACAAAGACTTTTAAGCTTTTTTAATTTTATGCGGGCCTTTCACTCACCATTCGCTTAAAAAAAAAATTGGTATTAGAATTTATTTTGAATAGGCTAAAATCACTTTTTACCTTTCTTTTTCCTGTTGTCGTTTCTAGGACTCTATTTTTAATTAATTGGTCCACACGCTAAACGCTGCTGCCTACGTGCTTTCGTAGCTTCGCAACTAGAACAATTAGTCCGTAAATTCAAGTAATCTACTTGAGTCTCTTTATAATTAGTAGCGAAGCTATAAAAGCAAGTAGCCAGATGCGTAAGCTTGCAAACTTATAATTTTAAAAAACTAGGTAATAGAAAAGGCGCAAGCTTGTGGTAAATTTATTTAAAAATTGAGCCCTAGAAAGTACAACAAGAAAAAGGATGGAATCTAACCCACATTTTTTTTTAAACGAATCGTTTGTAAAAGGTAGGAATAAAATTAAAATACCCTAAAGCT